>ERZ827490.25-NODE-25-length-229724-cov-10.697800_pt1 | contig 229724 bp, 195 predicted proteins | sample MGYA00519770_ERZ827490 | MGnify/ENA primary metagenome ERZ827490 (study PRJEB31778, sample SAMEA3449324) | human gut metagenome | biome: human gut; feature: human-associated habitat; material: faeces | place: United Kingdom | collected 2010/2012 ... | reverse complement strand
CAACACGCGGAAGGCCCTGCGTGATATCGTCGCCGGCGACGCCGCCGGTGTGGAACGTACGCATGGTCAGCTGCGTGCCCGGCTCGCCGATGGACTGGGCGGCGATAACGCCGACCGCCTCGCCGATGTTGACCGGCTGGCCGATGGCCAGGTTGATGCCGTAGCACTTGGCGCAGACGCCGTTGCGCGCCTCACAGGTCATGACGCTGCGGATCTTGACTTCCTCGATGCCGTGCTCTTCGAGCGTCTTGGCATCGTCGGGCATGAGCATATGGTCGGTATCGAACAGCACCTCGCCGGTCTTGGGCGACACGACGGGCTCGGCCGGGTAGCGGCCGTGGATGCTCTCGCCGAGGCTCTGGACTTCCTGTCCCTTGTCGAACACGGCGCGGGCCATGATGCCGTCGGTCGTACCGCAGTCATCCTCGCGGATGATGACTTCCTGCGAGACATCGACCAAACGACGGGTCAGATAACCGGAGTCGGCAGTACGCAGTGCGGTATCGGCCAGGCCCTTACGGGCGCCTCGGGACGAGATGAAGTACTCGAGGACGGACAGGCCCTCACGGTAGTTGGCCTTGATCGGGATCTCGATGGTCTTGCCGGCGGTGTTTGCGATCAGGCCGCGCATACCGGCGAGCTGACGGATCTGCGCCATGGAACCACGGGCGCCGGAGTCCGCCATCATATAGATGGGGTTGAACTCATCGAGGCAGTTCTGCAGGGCCGCCGTGACGTCCTTCGTGGTCTTCTCCCACTCAGACACGGCCAGACGGTAGCGCTCGTCCTCGGTGATGAAGCCGCGCTTGTACTTCTTCTCGATCGCAATGACCTTCTTCTCCGTGGCGGAGATGAGCGTTTTCTTCTCCTCCGGGACGGTCATGTCCGCGATGGAGATCGTGATGGCGCCGATGGTGGAATACTTGTAGCCGAGCGCCTTGACATTATCGAGCACTTCGGTCGCAACGGTGAAGCCGTGCTTCTCAATGCAGCGGTCGATGATCTTGCCGAGCTGCTTCTTGCCGACCTTGAAGCTGACCTCGAGGTCGAACATGTGCTCGGGGTCGGTGCGGTCGACGTAGCCGAGATCCTGCGGGATGGGCTCGTTGTAGATGATGCGGCCGACGGTCGTCTCGATCGTGCGGTGCAGCGTCTCGCCGTTGACCTCGCGCGCCACGCGCACCAGGATCGGCGCGTGCAGGCCGACATCGCCGTAATTATAGGCCATGATAGCTTCATTCGGGTCGCGGTAGACCTTGAGCGGCTTATAGCTCGGGAGCTTGCCGCCCTCAGCCTCGGCCTTCTTGTGCGCGGCGACAAAGTCGTCCGCGTCGACGATCTCATTGACCGGCAGATCGGTATCGCCGGCATCGGTCACGAACACCTGCTCGGCGCCCTTCTCGGCCTTGCCGAGGCGAACGTAGGTCAGGTAGTATGCGCCGAGGATCATATCCTGCGTCGGCACGGTGACGGGGTGGCCGTCCTGCGGGCGGAGGAGGTTGTTTGCCGAGAGCATGAGGATGCGCGCCTCGGCCTGCGCCTCCGCGGACAGCGGGACGTGGATAGCCATCTGGTCGCCGTCGAAGTCGGCGTTGAACGCGGTGCAGCACAGGGGGTGCAGCTTGAGCGCACGGCCCTCGACCAGCACGGGCTCGAACGCCTGAATGCCCAGACGGTGGAGCGTCGGTGCGCGGTTGAGCATGACCGGATGATCCTTGATGACGACCTCGAGCGCGTCCCAGACCTCGGTGCGCTGCTTGTCGACCATCTTCTTGGCGGACTTGATGTTGTTGGCAACACCGTCCTCGACGAGCTTTTTCATAACGAACGGGCGGAAGAGCTCGATGGCCATTTCCTTCGGCACGCCGCACTGATAGAGCTTCAGATCCGGGCCGACGACGATAACGCTTCGGCCGGAGTAGTCGACACGCTTGCCGAGCAGGTTCTGACGGAAGCGGCCCTGCTTGCCCTTGAGCATATCCGACAGGGACTTGAGCGCGCGGGAGTTGGCGCCGGTGACGGCACGGCCGCGGCGGCCGTTGTCGATCAGGGCGTCAACAGCTTCCTGCAGCATGCGCTTCTCGTTGCGGACGATGATGTCCGGCGCGTTGAGCTGCATGAGGCGCTTGAGGCGGTTGTTGCGGTTGATGACGCGGCGATACAGGTCGTTGAGGTCGGACGTGGCAAAACGGCCGCCGTCGAGCTGGACCATGGGGCGAAGTTCGGGCGGGATGACCGGCAGAATGTCAATGATCATCCACTCCGGACGGTTGCCGCTGCGGTGGAATGCCTCGACGACCTCCAGGCGCTTGACGATCTTCGCCTTCTTCTGGCCGCTGGCCTCCTCGAGCTCGGCGCGCAGCTGCTCGGAGAGCTTGGCGCAGTCGATCTGCTGCAGGAGCTTCTTGATGGCCTCGGCGCCCATGCCGGCCTCGAAATCGTCCTCATACTTCTCGCGCATGTCGCGGTACTCTTTTTCGGACAGGATCTGGCAGCGCTGCAGCGGCGTCATGCCGGGGTCAGTGACGATGTACGCACCGAAATACAGCACCTTTTCCAGCACGCGCGGGGTCAGATCCAGGATCAGGCCCATGCGCGACGGGATGCCCTTGAAGTACCAGATGTGGCTCACGGGCGCGGCCAGCTCGATATGGCCCATGCGCTCGCGGCGAACCTTTGCGCGCGTGACTTCGACGCCGCAGCGGTCGCAGATCTTACCCTTGTAGCGGATCTTCTTATACTTGCCGCAGTGGCACTCCCAGTCCTTCGTGGGTCCGAAAATGCGCTCGCAGAACAGGCCGTCACGCTCGGGCTTGAGCGTGCGGTAGTTGATGGTCTCGGGCTTTTTCACTTCGCCGGAGGACCAGGAAAGGATCATTTCAGGGGAGGCAATGCCGATCTGAATTGCATCAAACGGGGTGTAGCTCATGTTTTATTCCTCCTCCTTATCAGAATCGTCCGTGTAGTCATCGTCGCCGGCATCGCCGAACGCGCCGAGACTGTCATCTTCCTCGACCGGTACGTCCTCGATCGTGAAGCCGCTGCCGGTGATCTCATCATCGTCGGACTTGTAGGACATCTCATCGCGCATGCCCGGGATGTAATCGTCCTCGTCGTCCTTGAGCTCGATCTCGTCGCCGTTCTCGTCGAGGATGCGCACATCCAGGCACAGGGACTGCAGCTCCTTGATGAGCACCTTGAACGACTCCGGCACGCCCGGCTGCGGGATGTTCTCGCCCTTGACGATGGCTTCGTACGTGCGCACGCGGCCGGTCACGTCGTCGGACTTCACCGTCAGGATCTCCTGCAGGGTGTAAGCCGCGCCGTAGGCCTCGAGCGCCCAGACTTCCATTTCGCCGAAGCGCTGGCCGCCGAACTGCGCCTTGCCGCCGAGCGGCTGCTGCGTGACGAGGCTGTAGGGGCCGGTGCTGCGGGCGTGGATCTTATCATCGACGAGGTGGTGGAGCTTGAGGAAGTAGACCCAGCCGACCGTGACGTCGTTATCAAACTTCTGGCCGGTGCGGCCGTCGTACAACACGCTCTTACCGTCCTCACGCAGGCCGGCCTTGTTGAGCGTCTCGCGGATGGTGACCTCGTTTGCGCCGTTGAAGACCGGCGTTGCGACCTTCCAGCCGAGCGCCTGCGCGGCGTAGCCCAGATGCACCTCGAGCATCTGACCGATGTTCATACGGGAAGGCACGCCCAGCGGGTTGAGGACGATATCGAGCGGCGTGCCGTCCGGCAGGTACGGCATATCCTCGCGCGGGAGGATGCGGGACACGACGCCCTTGTTGCCGTGGCGGCCGGCCATCTTGTCGCCGACGGAGATCTTACGCTTCTGCGCGATGTAGACGCGCACGACCTCGTTGACGCCGGGAGACATCTCGTCGCCGTTCTCGCGGGTGAAGCGCTTGACATCGACCACGATGCCGGCCTCGCCGTGCGGGACTTTGAGGGAAGTGTCGCGGACCTCTCTCGCCTTTTCGCCGAAGATGGCGCGCAGCAGGCGCTCCTCGGCGGTCAGATCGGTCTCGCCCTTCGGCGTGACCTTGCCGACCAGAATATCACCGCTGCGCACCTCTGCGCCGACGCAGATGATGCCGCGGTCGTCGAGATACTTGAGCGCATCGTCGCCGACGCCGGGGATATCACGGGTGATCTCCTCGGGGCCGAGCTTCGTGTCGCGCGCGTCGCACTCGAACTCTTCAATATGAATGGAGGTGTAAACGTCCTCCATGACCAGACGCTCGTTGATGAGAACGGCGTCCTCGTAGTTGTAGCCTTCCCAGGTCATGAAGCCGACCAGCAGGTTCTTGCCGAGCGCGATCTCGCCCTGCGAGGTGGCCGGGCCGTCGGCGATGACGTCGCCCTTGTTCAGGCGGTCGCCGACCGCAACGATCGGGCGCTGGTTGATGCAAGTGCCCTGGTTGGAGCGGGCAAACTTGATGAGCTTGTAGTCCTTGATCTCGCCGCTGTCGTAGCGCACCTTGACGCTGTCGGCCGAGACGGCCAGCACCACGCCGTCGTCCTCGGCGAGGATGACCACGCCGGAGTCCACGCACAGCTTGTGCTCGATGCCGGTGGCAACGATCGGTGCCTCCGTGACCATCAGCGGCACGGCCTGGCGCTGCATGTTCGCGCCCATGAGGGCACGGTTCGCGTCGTCGTTTTCCAGGAACGGGATCATGGCCGTTGCGATGGAGACCATCATGCGCGGGGAAATGTCGATGTAGTCGACGCGGTCACGGTCAACCTCGACGATCTCGTCGCGGTGGCGGCAGGTGATACGCTCGTTGATGAGGCAGCCGTTTTCGTCAACCGGCTCGCTCGCCTGCGCGACGATGTAGCGGTCCTCAACGTCCGCCGTCATGTACTCGACGTCGTCGGTCACGCGGCAGGTGCCCTTCTCCACGCGGCGGAACGGCGTCACGAGGAAGCCGTACTCGTTCACGCGGGCATAGGACGCAAGGTAGCTGATCAGGCCGATGTTCGGGCCTTCAGGCGTCTCGATCGGGCACATACGGCCGTAGTGGCTGTAGTGCACGTCACGGACATCGAAGCTCGCGCGCTCACGCGACAGGCCGCCGGGGCCGAGGGCGGAGATACGGCGCTTGTGCGTCAGCTCTGCCAGCGGATTGGTCTGGTCCATGAACTGGGACAGCGGGCTGCTGCCGAAAAACTCCTTGATGGAGGCCGTCACGGGGCGGATATTGATGAGCGACTGCGGGGTCACGGCGTCGAGATCCTGCAGCGTCATGCGCTCGCGGATCACGCGCTCCATGCGGCTGAAGCCGATGCGGAACTGGTTTTGCAGCAGCTCGCCCACGCTGCGCACGCGGCGGTTGCCGAGATGGTCGATGTCGTCCGGCTCACCGATGCCGTGCGCCAGGCAGCACAGATAGTTGATGGACGCGAACATATCGTCCGCGATGATGTGCTTCGGGATGAGCAGGTCGAGGTTTTCCTCGATGGCTTCCTTGAGCGCGTCGCCCTCGTACTGCTCCATGAGCTGGCGCAGGATCACGCCGCGCACAAGCTCCTTGACGCCGAGCTCGGCGGGATCAAAGTCCACATAGTGCTTCATGTCGACCATGCCGTTGCCGAACACGCGGATGGACTTGCCGTCCACGTCCAGATAGACGTCGTTGACGCCGGCCTCGGCGATCTCCTCGGCGCGCTCGCGCGTGAGCACCTCGCCCGCCTCGGCAATGATCTCACCGGTCATCGGGTCGGCGACCGGAGCTGCCAGCGCAAAGCCGGCGATACGGCCGCGCAGGCCGAGCTTCTTGTTGAACTTATAGCGGCCGACGTTCGAAATGTCGTAGCGGCGGCGGTCATAGAACAGGCCCTCGAGCAGCGTCTCCGAGCTCTCGACCGTCGGGGGATCGCCCGGGCGGAGCTTGCGGTAGATCTCGACGAGCGCCTCCTCGCGGGAGTTGCAGGTGTCCTTGTCGAGCGTGGCGACGATGCGCGCGTCGTTGTCGAACACTTCCTTGATCTGCTCGTTCGTGACGACGCCGGTCGTCATATCCGGGATACAAGACAGCCAGGTGTTCGGGTTGTCCGCCTTGTAGGCGCCCATGGCCTTGATGAACCAGGTCACGGGCAGCTTGCGGTTTTTATCAATGCGGCAGTTGAAAATGTCGTTGAGGTCGGTCTCGTACTCGAGCCAGGCACCGTGGTACGGGATGACGGTCGTGCCGTAGGTGGAGTTATAGGCCTTGTCGGTCTTCTTATCATAGTACACGCCGGGGGAACGCACGATCTGCGAGACGATGACGCGCTCCGCACCGTTGATGACGAAGGTGCCGCTGGGCGTCATGATCGGGAAATCGCCCATGAAGATCTCCTGTTCCTTGATCTCCTCGGTCTCCTTGTTGCGCAGGCGGACGCTGACCTTCAGCGGGGCCGCATACGTGGCGTCGCGCGCTTTGCACTCTTCCTCGGTGTACTTCGGGTTCTCGTCCATGGAATAGTCCACGAAGCGCAGCTCGAGGTTGCCGGAGTAGTCGGTGATGACGTCCACATCCTTGAACACATCACGCAGGCCCTCTTCGAGGAACCACTTGTACGAATTCTTCTGGATCTCCAGAAGATTCGGCATGCTCTGGATCTCCTCGTGACGGGCAAAGCTCATTCGTTCGGTTTTTCCATAGGTGACTGCCTTTGGCATGGCGAACACTCCTTCTTTTGAGATTGTGAACACCCGGTAGGGTTGTAAAATACTTTTTTGACTTGTTGCATTTTCACAGCGAATCCGGTAAAATATGCTTGTAGGCTGCGGGAGTTGTTTCTTCCGCTCCCAAAGACACATAGCGTGATATTTTATCATTTCAACGCATAGGTTGTCAAGCATGAATTTGTGAATTTTCCGCCGGCAGGAGCGCGTCGCCCTGCCGCTTTTTTGTATCTTCGGAGGGATGACCATGGATATCCGAATCTGTCTGCTGCTGGCTGCCGAGGCCGGGCTCGCGCTGGTGCTGCTGTGGAGCGCCGGTGTGCTGCGCAAACCGGCGCACGTCCTGTGTGCGGCGCTGCTGCTGGCGGCGGCGTTCGTGCTGCGTGGGCTGTGCCTGAATTATGAGACGAGCGACTACACGCAGTTTCTGACCGTGTGGGTCAACTTTTTCCGTACGCACGGCGGGCTCGCCGCGCTGCGGGAGTCCGTTGGCAATTATAATGTACCGTACCTGACGTTTCTGGCGCTCATCAGCGGCAGTTCCCTGCCCGATCTGTACCTTATAAAACTGTTCAGCATCTTTTTTGACGTCGTGCTCGCGTGGTCGGTCATGCAGCTCGTGGGGCTGTTCCGGCGTGAGGCGGTGTGGAAGCTTGCGGCGTTCTTCCTCGTGCTCTTCTGGCCGACGGTCATGCTCAACAGCGCGCTCTGGGGCCAGTGCGACAGTGTGTATGCCGCCCTCGCCGTGCTGAGCGTCTATCTCGTGCTGGCCGGGCATCCCGTGCTCGGCGTGGTGAGCATCGGCGCATCGTTCGCCTTCAAACTGCAGGCCGTGTTCGTCATGCCGGTGTTCCTGCTCTTCTGGCTCACGCGGCGCGTCAAGCTGCGGCACGCGCTGGCCTTCCCCGCCACGTGCGTGGTCATGGTGCTGCCGGCCGTCATCGCCGGACGCGGACTGTGGGATGCGCTGACCATCCCGTTTCAGCAGACGGGCAGCATCGGCACCGGGCTCAACTATAACTCCTCGTCCGTCTTTGCGCTCTTTACGGAGGTGCGCGACCCCGAGATCGCCGCAAAGCTCGGCATCGGCGCAGCCGCACTCGTGATCGTGCTGCTGGCCGTCTGGTTCTGGCTGCACCGGGACGATTGCTCCGACCGGGCGCTCGTGCTGGCGGCGGCGCTGCTCGCGGTCGCGATCCCGTTTTTCCTGCCGCATATGCACGACCGGTATTTCTTCGCCGCAGATGCGCTCACGCTCGCGCTGGCGGCCGCGTGGCCGCAGCTGGTGCTGCCTGCGGTGCTGTGCGAGTTTGCCTCCCTGCTCGGCTATCACGCCTATCTGCGCATGCGCTACCTGCTGCCGATGGCCGACGGCGCGCTCGCGCTCATCGCCGCGCTTGTGATCCTGGCGGCCGTGCTGGCGCTGGAACTGCGGCAGAGATCGCCGCTGGACGAAAAAATGAAAAAATCGACCTGAGTCGAAAATTTGTGGTTGACATTCCGCGCTTTTCTGTTATAATAACTCATGCGTTTGAAAAGTGCATATGCGGGAGTGCTGGAATCGGTAGACAGGCAGGCTTGAGGTGCCTGTGTCCAACCATAGACGTGTGGGTTCAAGTCCCATCTCCCGCACCAAAAATCGGCAAGCATCATATGATGCTTGCCGATTTTTACTTCTTCTGCTTCTCCACTGTTCACGCTTCCCTATTTCATAACACAGCGGCCGGCAGAGTATTCTGCCGGCCGCTGCTTTGTAAGAGAGACGCAAATTATCCAACGATGAAGTACAGGACCATGAGCGCGCACAGCAGGTACATGATCGGGTGGATCTCCTTGGCCTTGCCGCGCACGAGCTTGACGAGCACGTGCACGATGATGCCGGCGCCGAGGCCGTTGGTGATGTTGCCGGTGAAGGCCGTGAACATCATCATGACGCAGGGGCCGATGGCGTCGTCAAAGTCCGTGAAGTCGATCTCCGTGAAGCCCTTGAGCATGAGGAAGCCGACATAGATCAGCGCCGGGCCGGTCGCGGCATACGGGATGGCGACGAACAGCGGCGCAAGGAAGATCGTCAGCAGGAACATGATGCCGGTGACGAGCGCGGTCAGGCCGGTGCGGCCGCCGGCTTCCACGCCGGAGGTGGACTCGACAAAGGTCGTGATGGTGGTGTTGCCGGTCAGCGCGCCGATGCAGGTGCCGATGGCGTCGACGAGGAAGGGGCGCTCGATGCCGGGCAGGTTGCCGTTTTCATCGAGCATGTTGGCGCGGTTGGCGACGGCCAGCACCGTGCCGAGCGTGGAGAAGAAATCTCCGAAGAAGCACACGAACACGAGGATGAGCCCGCTCGCGGTGAACACGCCCTTGAAATCGAGGTTGAACATGACGTTGCCCAGCTCGCCGAAATCCGGCACGGCGGCAACGCCGTTGAGCGTCGTCACACCGAGCGGGATGCCGATGAGCGTGGTGGCAATGATGCTGATGAGGATGGCGCCCTTGACGTTCAGGGCGTTGAGCACAATGATGAGCAGCAGGCCGCCGATGGCCAGCAGCACGGCGGGATCGGTGAGGTTGCCGAGGGCGATGCCGTTTTCAAACGAGCCGATGCCGCAGTTTTTGAAGCCGAGGTAGGCAATAAAAAAGCCGATGGATGCGGAAATGGCAATCTTAATGTTCTTGGGAATGACGCGCACGATCAGGTCGCGCAGGCCAAAGACCGTCAGCAGCACGAACACGATACCGGAAATGAGCGTGATCACCATGGCGGCGCCGAAGCTCAGCGCCTGGGACTGGATGAGCGCGCCGAGAATGAAGTTCGAGCCCATACCGGTCGAGAGTGCAAAGGGGAAGTTCGTGTAGAAGGCCATCAGCAGCGTGATGAGGCCGGACACGAGCGCACAGGTGATCATGATGGCGGACTTGGTGATGACAACGCCGTTGACATCCGTGATGTACGCCTCGCCGCCGCAGATCGCGGCCGGCTGGACGGCCAGCACATACGCCATGGTCATGAAGGTGGTCAGGCCCGCGATGATCTCGGTTTTCTTATCCGTACCGCGCAGGCTGAGTTTGAAGAGTTTATCCATCAAAAGCTCCTTATCCTTTCTCTGTCTCTGGTTGATTTATGCTTCCGCATCCGCAAACACGGGTACGAACGTCTGGTTGGCGCCGTTGACGAGGCCCATATCCGTAATGACCACGCTCGGCTGCACCGGCAGCGCCATGATGGCGGTCGCCAGCAGGGTGAGCTGTCCGTCGCTGATGACATCGAGCGCGGACTGCACGGCCGCGATCTCGCCGGCAACCTCGGCGCAGGGCTTCTGGCTCATGAGGCCGGCAGCCGGCAGGGCGATGTGCGTCTCCTGCTCGCCGTCGATCACGCAGATGCCGCCGCCGCACGCGCGCAGGATCTCGGCGGCGCGGAAGGCGTCCTTCGGATCGTGGTAGCTGACGGTGAAGTTGTGGCTGTCGTGCGAAATGGTGGACGCGAGCGCGCCGCTGCGCAGGCCAAAGTCGCGGTAGACGGCGATCGTCTTGCCGCCGCGGCCATAACGGTTGGCGCAGCAGACAAACACGAGCGTCGGATCGCCGCTGATGTCGACCGCGCCGTCACGCACCGGCAGCTCCACCGGCTCGACGTGGCGCAGGATGCGGTTGCCGTCCTCGGACACCATGACATTAACGCGGATCGTATCGCCGGTGTAGCCCTCGGGCACACGCAGCTCGAAGGACTCGGGGCCCGTGATCTGCGGCAGATCGACGGTGTTCGGCAGGTCGTAGTCCGCCGTCTTGCAGTCGCCGCCGAGGTACTTGCCGTCCTCCGCGACGAGCACGCCCTCGGTGAACACGGCCTTCGGCCGGCTGCCGTCGAGCGCGTCGACGAGCTGGATATCGGCGATGTAGCCCGGCGCGATCGCGCCGAGATCGTCAAAGCCGTACTCACGCGCGGCGTTGAACGTCGCCATCTTGACGACCTCGCGGCCGTCGAGGCCGGAGGCGACCGCCTTGCGCACGACGTTGTTGATGTGGCCGACGGTGAGCAGATCCTTGGCGTGGACATCATCCGTGCAGATGGACACGAAATCGCGCCACGGCTGATCCTTGCAGCCGTCGACAAGGAAGGAAAGGTTATCAATGAGGGAGCTGGCGCGAAGGTTGATGTGCATGCCGGCGCGGAGCTTGGCGCGCACCTCGTCGGCGTTCACGCTCTCGTGGTCGGACACGGGGCCGCCGATGCGGTAGGCCGCGAGCTCACGGCCGAAGCAGTACGGCGCGTGGCCCTGCAGGAACATACCGCGGCGGATACCCTCGTCGATGATGGTGCGCATACGCTCGCTGTCGTGAATAACGCCGACGTAGTCCATGATCTCGGCAATGCCGATGACGTCGTCCATGTCCAGCAGCTCGCCGACTTCCCTGGCGAAGAACTCCGCGCCGGCGTTTTCCATGCCGGGCAAGGACGGGACGCACGACGGAGCGAGCACGTACTGGCGGAGCTTGGATTTTTTCGCATTCTCAAGCATGAAGCGCACGCCGTCGAGGCCCATGACGTTGCCGATCTCGTGCGGGTCGGTGCAGATGGTCGTCGTGCCCCACGGCAGAATGGCGCGGGCGAGATTTTCGGGGATCATCATCGTGCTCTCGATGTGCATGTGCGTGTCGATGTAGCCGGGGATCAGGTAGCGGCCCTGACCGTCGTAGTACGATTTGGACGGCAGGACTGCCTCCTGTCCTTCCTCACGCACCAAAACAACAAATCCGTCCAGTATGTCTACACTGGCCGGATAGATTTCTCCCGTAATGACATTGAAAAACTGTACGTTGCCGATCGTCAGATCGCACGGGATCTGACCCATGGCCGCCTGAATGAGGCGCGAGCGATCCTTTGCCTTGCGTGTACGCATCAAAATCCCTCCCTGAAATCATAAGCTGCTATCAACCATAAAAAGCGTTTCCGCTCTCTATCCAAATAAAAAAACGGCGGAGCGTCTGCGATCTGCGACCCTCCACCGAAACGGCAAAGCTCACACAGCGGTTTGGCGCTGTGCGTGCTGCATTCCGGTAGTCGGGCAATTCAAGGGCCGCCCGGTAGAGACGCGGGGCCCATGTGACTTCCCCGCCTATACCTGAAAGTGTCTGTGTTCATTTGTTGGAACACCCTGATTATAAATCCCGCGCCGCCGGAAAGCAATTATTCAAGAACCTGAAATAATCCCGGCCTTTCGATTTTTCTCTATCCATTTCGCCGAATTTACTCCCAGAAAATGAAAGTGTCTCCGACCGGCGTATGTTCGTCCGGCAGAGACACATTCCTGCATTATGTCTTTTATGCGCTTACGCGCCGCGCAGCAGCGCCACGGCCGCGCGCGCGGCCGTGGCCGCGTCCGGGCAGTAGACGTCCGCGCCGATCTCGTCGCTGTAGTCGGGCGTGATGGGCGCACCGCCGACAAAGATCTTCACCCGGTCGCGGATGCCGCGGGCCTTCGCCAGCTCCACCACATCGCGCATTTCCGGCATCGTCGTCGTCAGCAGCGAGGAGCAGGCGATGATGTCGCAGTGCTGTTCGATCGCCGTGTCCACGAACTGCTCCGCCGTGACGTCCACGCCGAGGTCCACGACCTCCAGCCCGCTGCCCTCCATCATGATCTTGACGAGGTTCTTGCCGATGTCGTGCATATCACCGCGCACCGTGCCGAGGCAGACACGGCCGATCGTCTCGCTGCTCTCCCCCGTCATGTACGGCTTGAGCAACTCCGTCGCCGCCGCCATGCAGCGCGCTGCGATGAGCATCTCCGGCACGAAGGCGCGGTTGGCCGAAAAATCCTCGCCAAGGATGGTCATGCCGCGCACAAGGCCGTCCGTGAGGATCTCCTGCGCGCCGTGCCCGCTCTCGAGCGCCTCGGAGCACAGCTGCAGCACGCGCTTTTGCTGCCCGCGCACGAGCGCAGACGCGATGCGCGAGAGCACATCGCCCTGCGGCTGCTCAGCCTCAGGCGCGCTCTGCGCCGGCGCGGCCGCGGCGTGCACGCTCCGGCGCGGCACGGGCGGCAGGTGCGTCACCGGCACATGCAGCGCTGCGTTGTATTCATCGACCGCCTGGTTGAGATATTTGTCCACGTGCGGGTAGACCGTGCCCGCCAGACCGTAGGTGATCGAGGGGATGTAGTGCCCGCCGGGGCAGTTGCGCTTGAGCACATCGCGGGCATAGGTGAGGATGTCCTCGGGCGTCGCGTCCTTGCGGTCGATGGCCGCGCCGAAGCCGCCCATGAGCGTGAGCCGCCCGTTTAAGTGTGTCTGCAGGGCGGGAATGTCGTTTTCCGGCAGGACGCCCTGCCAGACCTGGATGCCGATCTCGGCCATGTCGTCCACGATCGGCACAAGATAGGAGTCCGCGTGGTGGATGGCAATGACACCGCGCGAACGGATGTAGCCATAAAACCGGCGGTACGGCTCCTTGAAGAATTCCCGCCACATCTCGGGCTTCATGAACAGGGCGTTTTTCGTGCCCCAGTCGTCGTGCGAAAAGATGACATCCGGCTGCAGGTGGTCGATGAGCATGCGCACATACGTCAGGCGGTACTCCGTGATGTAGTCAATAAGCGCGTGCATCTCGTCCGGATGCGCGTAGAGATTCGTGAGCGTGTCCTCAAAGCCCATGAGGAAGTGGCACTGCTCGAAAATACCCGTGCCCATGAACCCGGCCAGCAGGTGATCCGACCCGCAGGCAGCGCGCGCCTCGGCGCGGCAGGTGTCCCATCCTTCCGTGCAGGCGGCCTCCAGATCGGGCGCGTGCACCGTCTCGCGCCAGCGCGTGACGTCCGGGCAGACGGCAAGGCCCTCGCGCGTATCCGGCATCGGGCCGGGTGCATCCTCGGGAAACAGGATCGTCGTGCCCCAGCGATCCACGCTCGTCGTGCCGCGCTTGCGGTTGCCGCGCAGGTAGGTGTTGCACGGGTCGGTGAGGCACATGTGCAGCGCCTCATACTGGCGCAGCTGGCGCTCCGGCTGGCCGTCGGGCCGGATGAGCTCGAGGAAGATCTCTTTCGGTGTGGACATGGTTTTCACTCCTTGTTGTATAAAACGCAGGATGTATACGTCATGGTACGCGGGCCGTAGTTGTAGGCAAGGCCCGAGCGCGTGCAGATATCGCTCACGAACAGGCCATACGCCTCCATGGACGACAGGCGTTTGGTCGGGTAGCGGCACGGCCGGTCGGGATACGTGCAGCGGGCACAGAGCGTGCAGCTGCCGGCCGTCAGCGGCAGGCAGCCGGGACAGAGTCGGCGCATCTGGCGGGCAAAGTCGGCAAAGCGGCGCTTGTGCGCGCGCTCAGTGGCCGCAATGGATTCGTAATCGAAATCATCGCGCAGCGTCCCGGTCGTCTGTACAAGGATGCCGGCGTCAAAGCCTGCGATGCGGCGCGCGGCCGCCTCGATGCTACCGCAGCCGGGCGGGCAGGCCCAGTTGTGCCCGTATCGGCCGCAGCGGCCGGACGCGCACATATCGCGCACCGCCTCGAGCGGCACCGCCGCCGCCATATTCAGCTGTGCCCAGTGGGAAAAGCCGTTTTGCGCGGCCAGCGTCTCGGGATCGTTCATATGCAAAGCCTCTTGACAAAGCAAAGTCTCACTGCTTAGAATGTGCCTATATCTTATAAGGGGGCGGCGGCCATGTCAAGCATCCAAATTGAACAAAACGGCCATGTCCGCACCATTCCCCTGCCGGCCGGTGAGACGCTGCTGTCCGTCCTGCGGCGCGCGGGCTATTCCATTCCCGCCGCCTGCGGCGGAAAGGGCCGCTGCGGCAAGTGCCGCGTACCGGTCAACGGCGTGCCCCGGCTCGCCTGCCGGGTCTATCCGGCGGACGGCGACACCGTCACGCTGCCAGAGACCGCCGGCGGCACGATTCTGACCGGCACCGTGCCGCTGCCCGCCTGCCGACCGGGACGCACAGGCTGCGCCGCCGCCGTCGACCTCGGCACGACGACCGTCGTCGCGCGGCTGTACGATCTTGCGGCCGGCACAGAGCTGCAAACCTGCAGCGGCTGGAACGCGCAGGCCCCTTATGGGGCCGACGTCATCAGCCGCATCCAGTATACGCTTGAGCAGCCGGACGGCCTGCCGGAGCTCTCGCGGCGCATCCGCGAGCAGATCTGGGCGCTGGTATCGGACGCGCTCTCGCGCAGCGGCCGCACGCCGGGCACGCTGCGCGAGATCACACTCGCCGGCAACACCGTCATGCAGCATCTCTTCGCCGGATACTCCGTGCGCGGCATCGCCGCAGCGCCGTTCCGGCCGGAGACGCTCTTTGCAGCACCCGGAGACGAAACGCTGCACGGCGTGCCGGTGCACTTTGCTCCCTGCGTGGCGGGCTACGTCGGCGGGGACATCACGGCCGGACTGCTGGCCGCCGGGCTGGCGGAGCTGCCGGGCGAGAACCTGTTTCTCGACATCGGCACCAACGGCGAGATGGCGCTCGGCGGCCGCGGCGGGTTCGTCTGCTGCGCCGTGGCATCCGGCCCGGCCTTTGAGGGTGCGGGCATCACGTGCGGCATGCCGGGCGTGGACGGCGCCATCAGCCGCGTACGGTATGACCGCGGCTTTCTGTACGACGTCATCGGCGGCGGCGAACCGAAGGGGCTGTGCGGCTCCGGCCTGCTCGACCTGACGGCGGTGCTGCTGCGCCTCGGCGTGATCGCGCCCGGTGGGCGGCTGCTGCCGCCGGAGAACGCACCAATGCCCCTGCGCCGCTATCTGACGCGCGATGACGACGGCAACGGCCGCTTTCACCTGACGTCGGAGGTATCTCTCACGGCGGCGGACGTGCGCAACTTACAGCTGGCCAAGGCCGCCGTCGCGGCGGGCATCCGCGTGCTGCTGCAGCAGCGCGGCATCACGCCGGAGCAGGTGGACGGCGTGTACCTTGCCGGCGGCTTCGGCAGCTATCTCGACCCCGAGAGCGCCATGGCCATCGGCATGCTCCCGCGCGCGTGCGCGGGCAAGCTGCACACGCTCGGCAACACGGCGCTCGCCGGCGCGGCCGCGCTCACGCTCGACCCCGCGCAGTGGCAGCGCATCGGGAATATTTCCCGGGCATGCGACTATCTGGAGCTGTCCGGCCGCGCAGACTTTGCCGCGACCTTTACCGACGATCTGTCGTTTCCGCAACCATAACATTTCACGGAGGTCATGACCATGGAGATCCGTTTTCCCCTCATCCTCGACGGTGCGACCGGCACCGAACTGCAAAAGCGCGGCTACGGCGGTGATGTGAGCGCCGAGCAGTGGACGCTCGAGCACCCGGATGTCATTGTGGACATCCAGCGTGGCTACGTTGCCGCCGGCAGCCAGGTGCTCTACACGCCGACCTTCGGCGCAAACCGGCAGAAACTCGAGGAGCGCAGCATCTTCAACCAGACGGCGGACTACAACCGCCGCCTCGCCGCGCTCTCGCGCGAAGCGGCGGGCGGCAAGGCATGGATCGCGGGCGATCTCGCGCCGACGGGCCTGTTTCTCGCCCCGCTCGGCGAGGCATCGTTCGAGGATCTGGTCGATATCTACACCGAGCAGGCGGCCGGGCTCGAAGCGGCCGGCGTCGATCTGTATGTCATCGAGACGATGATGACGCTCTCGGACGCACGCGCCGCCGTGCTGGCCGTGCGCAGCGTGAGCGACAAGCCAATCTTCGTGTCCTTCACGTGCGACGAGAGCGGACGCAGCCTCTCGGGCACGGACGTGACCGCCGCGCTGACCGTGCTGCAGGGCATGGGCATCAGCGCGTTCGGGCTCAACTGCTCGACCGGGCCGGAACAGATGCTCGTGCAGCTGCGCCGCCTGCGGGAATACGCCCGCGTGCCGCTGATCGCAAAGCCCAACGCCGGCATGCCCATCACCGTCGGCGGCAAGACCGTATATGACTGCACGCCGGAGGAATTCACGGCGTTCGTGCAGCCGATGCTGGAAGCCGGCGTGGCCGTTTTCGGCGGCTGCTGCGGCACGACGGCGGAGCATATCGCCGCGCTGCACGCGGCCCTCAAGGACGCGAAATTCGTCCCGCCCGCACCGGAGCACACCGAGCTGCTCCCGGCCGCGACGGAAAAGCTCCCCTGCTACCTGCCGACGGATGCCGGACACGGCCCGGTGCTGACCGCCGGGCCGGACCTGGAGGACCGGCTGGCGGATGCGCTCGACGGCAGCGAGCCCATGGTCGCGCTGCGTGTTGCCGCCTGGGAGGACATCGACGCACTGACCGACGTGCAGTATCTGCTGAGCAAGCCCCTGTGCCTCGTCTGCGACGACGCGGAGCTGCTCGAGGCCGCGCTGCGTGTCTATCAGGGCCGCGCGCTGTACGAGGGCGCGCTCCCGGAGGCGGTGCTGCTGCCCCTGTGCGGCCGGTATGGCCTGTTGATTTGAACAGTCGCCGCCCGAGGTGGTAAATTTCGCAGCGACCACACGCCCTTGGGGTAAAAAAGAGACGCAGGAGGATGCTACGCCTGCCGGACGGCCTGTGCAGAAATGCGCATTTTCTTAGCGACTTTTGTAACAGAAAAGCGTGAAAAGGCAACAGTTTTTTGTTGACATGGCAAGTTTTCTGTGAAATAATGAACCTGTACTACGTAGGTACATCCGGTGCTGTGGGGTACACCGCGTGGGACAACCGTTATGAGAGGAATGACCATCCCTCATAAACAGGAACGGAGCAGATACATCCCCCCGTATCTGCTCCGTTTTTCTTTTTAAATTTTACACTTCCAGCCGCTCGGCATATTTCTTTCCGCCGACGGACAGCACCGCCAGCATGGCAAACACGGCAGCAAAGCCCAGCGCATCCCAGACCGTGAACGGCGTATCCAGCAGCGTCACGGCCAGAATGGCCGCTGTGACCGGCTCGGCAAAGCCGTAGAGCACGCTCTTTTCCGGGCCGATGAGCTTCACGCCCGTCATATACAGGTTGAAGGCCAGCAGGTTGCCGAAGAGCACCACGAACAAAATGCCGCCGACACCGCGCAGTGACGGCGTATAGCCGAGTGTCCATGGGTGCATGGACAGCTCGAAGAGCACAGCCCCCATCAAAAACGCCCACGCCTGCAGCAGACTGACCGGATAATCGTGCAGCTCCCGGCGCGGGTAGAGGCAGTTATACACTGTCACGCACACCGCGCACGCAACACCCGCGACCAGCGCCACCGGCGACACGGCAAACGCCGTCATGTCGCCGTGCGTGGTCAGCAAAATCACGCCGAGCAGCGCCAGCACGATGCTCACGATCTCATACGCGCGCGGCTTTCTGTGCGCAGTCGCGCAGGCGACCAGCAGCACCATCACCGGCGACAGATCCTGCATGATCGTGCCGATGGCCGCGTTGGAAAACTGAATGGTCAGAAAATAAAGAAACTGGCTCAGGCTGATGCCGAAAATGCCATAGAGCACGAGCATCACCGCGCTATCCCGCTGCCGCCACGGGGCGAACAGCAGCCGCCGGTCCTTCACCAGCCAGTAGACAAACAAAATCAGGCCCGCCAGGCTCAGCCGGATCGGGATCAGCCACGTGGTCTGCATGGCCTCGTGCGTAAACAGATACTGCCCCATCGTGCCGGAAATGCCCCAGCACACACCGCCGCCCGCCGCCATCAGCGCACCTTTGAGCTGTCGGCTCATTGCAAACATCGACCTCGCTCTCCACCGGAATACGCGCTATTATAGCAGACAGCGCCCACGGCTTCAAGCGCCGTTTTTCACGTTTTTTTTGCCCGCTCCGGCACACCGGCAAGGCAAAACGGCAGTTCCAGCGAATGCTGCTCGAGCAGCGCCCGGTCGCGCAGGATCTCCCCCGCCGGCCCATCGGCCGCGATCTGCCCGTCGTGCAGCAGCAGGACGCGGTCGCACGTCTCGAGCACGAGGTCGAGATCGTGCGTTGCGATGATCTTCGTCACTGGCAGCGCATTGAGCGTGCGGATGAGCGTGCGGCGGTTTTTCGGGTCAAGCGCTGTGGACGGCTCGTCCATGAGCATGATCTTCGGCTGCATGGCGAGGATGGTCGCAATGGCGGCCATGCGCTTTTCGCCACCGGAGAGCTTGTGGTTGCGGCGGTTTTTCAGGTGCGTAAGGTTCAGCTCTGCGAGCGTTTGATCCACAAGTGCCTCCGCCTCCGGGCGGGGCATGCCGTAATTGAGCGGGCCGAAGAGCATGTCCTCAAACACCGTCGGCATGAACATCTGGTTGTCCGAGTCCTGCAGGACATAGCCCAGCCGCCGGCGGATGTCCGCGAGGTTGTCACGGTTCATCTCCAGACCGTCGATCGTGATCGTACCGGAGACGGTGATGAGCCCCAGCGCCGCCTTCATGAGCGTGGACTTGCCCGCGCCGTTGGCGCCGATCAGGCCGACCTGCTCGCCCTCGGAAACGGAAAACGACAGGTCATTTAAGATCGTGCGCTCACCCGGATAGGCAAACGAAACATGGTCAAAACACAGCATATGCGCCCCTCCTCAGGCAAAAAGTCCGCCCAGCAGCGCCGGCAGATTGTACAGCCGCGCCAGCACGATCAGCGCCGCACACCCAATGGCAAACGGCCACGAGGCCCGGCTCGACGGCCGGCCCTGCGCGTAATGAAACTCCCCGTGATAGCCGCGCAGCTCCATGCTCTCATAGAGCGCGGTCGCGCGGTCCATGCTGCGCAGCAGCAACTGGCCCAGAAACGATCCCCAGGCCGAGATATGCACGCCCTTCTGCCCCGGCGCACGCAGACGGTAGGCATCCGTCATGATGGCCGCCTCGTCGAGCAGCACGGAGATATACCGGAATGTGAGCAGCAGCAGCGACGTGAGCACCTTCGGCACGTGCAGCTGCCGCAGCGCGCGGCAGATATCCTCGATGCTCGTCGTCGCCGCGAGCAGGAACGACGCCATGAGACAGAAGATGCCCTTCATCATCAGCGTCAGCATGGAGATCACACCGCCGCTGACGCCGACCGCGCCGATGTACAGCACGATCCGCTTGTCAAAGAAGGGGTTGAACAGCCCCACCGCGCACACGAGCGGCATGACCACGCGCAGCTTGTGAAAGCACGTATGTACCGGGATCATGCCGACCTGATAACCGACGAGCGGAAAGAGCACCATGACGAACACGCCCGAGATATCGTACTTGTGAAACGAGACCGTCACGACGATGTAGAGCACGGTCACAAAGAGCTTGGACAGCGGGCTGAGCCGGTGCATCGGCGAATCCTGCGCCGCCAGCTCGTCCATGGCCCGCAGCTCGACGCTCGCCTGCTGCGCTTTGTTCATGTGTGCTCACCTCCCCGTTTGTACAAAAACGCCCATTGCGGCAAGCCCCGAGAGGAGCTTGCCGCATGGGTCGTATTTGGATGCCTGGTATCGAGATTATTGATTATTGCGAATGGTTTTTCTTATGCCGGCAGATACCGCCGACACCGCAGATAAGCGCCGCTGCCGCCGCCACGATGGCAGCGCCCGCGATGCCGGACACGGACGTGCCCGCCGCGGAATCGCTCCCGGTGAAGGAATAGTCCGGCAGGAACGCCGTCTTTTCCTGCACGGCGCCGGCCTTGTCGGCCGCGCTACTCTGCACGCCGTAGCTGTCCTCGTCAAGGCCCATGTTCTGCGTGTAGCCGGCGTCGCTGTTGCCGAACAGCGACCACTCCAGCCCGTCGGGGTTGCCGCTGGCCAGCAGCGACAAGCCGCCGCCGACGAGCACCGCCGCGATGGCGATGACCGCGATCGTGCCCTTGAACGAGACCTTGCCGGTGGTTTCGCCGATCATGCGCACATCGCGCAGCAGCTCCGGCCGCGCCTCATAGAGGAACAGCAGCACCGCCGCCGTGATGAGGCCCTCGATCAGGCCGATGGCCAGATGGATCGGCTGCATGATGGCGCAGAACGCGCCGAACGGCAGATCCGTGATGCCGGAGAGCGTCGTCTCCAGCACGACCGAGAACGCGCCGAGCTGCAGCGTCAGCACGCAGCCGAGCACGGACGCGAGCGTGATCTTGAGGCGGTTCGCCGCCCGCTCGCCGCGCCGCGCAAAGCAGCGGCTGCGCATCAGCGGCCGGTAAATGAGAAAATATCCGACGAAGCAGCCGTAAAACGCCATGTTCCAGACGTTTGCGCCCAGCGCCAGCAGACCGCCGTCGGCAAAGAACAGGCACTGGATCGTGAGGATCACGATCATGGACAAAAATCCCGCCCACGGCCCGAGTACGGACGTGAGCAGCAGGCCGCCGCACAGATGGCCGGACGAGCCGGTGCCGGGGATGGTGTAGTTGATCATCTGCCCCGCGAACACGAGCGCCGACATGACAGCCATGGTCGGCAGCTTTTTGGCCGCTGAGGTCAGATCCTGCTTTTCTTCCTTGTGCAGCTCCACGATCGATGCCCCCGCAACGACCGCAGAAGCGGCATACATCACGCCGGCGACTGCCGGCGTGAGCAACGCATCTGCCATATGCATAGGATGCACCGCCCTTTCCCTTCGTTTCTTATGACAAGATGATAACGCACCAGCCGCTTCCTGCACAAGCTCCCAGGGGGGATGCGTTGCTCAACACTTTTCACCGCCGTGATGAAAAACGCAAAAAAGTTGGCGCCGGATGCCCATGCATCCGGCGTCAACCGATTTTTTCAGGGATGGGCAGCGTCGTGCCGCCGGTTATAGAGAAACATGCCGACGCCCGCGCCGCAGATGAGCACATAGCCCAAGACGCTGAGCCAGTCCGGCACATCACCAAAGACGAAAAAGCCCAGCGCCGCGGCAAAGAGCACCTGCGTATAGTCATACACCGAGATCTCCCTGGCCGGCGCGCAGACATAGGCTTTCGTGATGCCGAGCTGCCCGACGCACGCGAACGCGCCCGCCAGCAGCAGATACACGAGCTGGAGCAGGCTCATCGGCGCATAATCCAGCGCCACGAACGGCACGCACACGATGCACGAAAACGCCGAGAAGTAAAACACGATCCGGCTGCCGTTTTCCCCGCGCGCGCCGAGATAACGCACGAACGTATACGCAGCGCCCGCGCCCAACCCGCCGAGCACACCGGCCAGCGCCGGGAGCATCTGGGGATTATCGAAGCTCGGCTTGATGATGCACACGCTGCCGCCGAAGGCGACCAGCACACCAAGGACCTGCACAAGGTTCGGCTTTTCGCGCAGCAGGAAGATCGAAAACAGGATGGCGAAAAACGGCGAGAGCTTGTTGAGCATATTCGCGTCCGGCAGGTTCAGCTTGCCGATGGCATAGAAATTGCACAGCAGGCCCAGCGTACCGAAAAAGCACCGGCCGAACAGCGCCGGGAGATTGCGCCGCTCTGGCCGGAACGACGTGCGGCTGCGCAGCATGATGATGGTGATAAAAATGAGCGCGACAAAGTTGCGGAAAAATGCCTTTTCAAACGACGGCAGATCGCCCGCCAGCTTTACGAACATGGACATGAGCGAAAAGCCGAACGCCGCAATGAGGACATAGACGATGCCCTGTGTTTTTTGACTGAGTTTTTGCATAACGGTTCTCTCGATTCCGACAAAGTCACCCTATTATACAGCGCTCCCCCGCCCTGTCAAGTCCGGCCGGGCATGAAAAAGGCGCCCGGCCGGACACCGGACGCCTTTTCGATAGGGGGATAAAAGGAAAATGAGAGATGAAAGGATTTAACGATTTTGGCCCTCGATCACTCGATCTCGAGGTGCTTGGACTCCGGCTTTGCCGGGGCTTTCTTGGGCATGGTCAGCGTCAGGACGCCGTTTTCATAGGCGGCCTTGATGCCCTCGACGTCGATCTCGGACACGTTGAAACTTCTCGAGTAAGAACCGTAGTAACGCTCGCGGCGAATGTAATCGCCCTTGTCGTCCTTTTCGCCCTTGCTGTCCTTGTGCTCGGCATGGATGGACAGAATGTCATCGTCGATGTCGATGTGGATGTCTTCCTTGCGGAAGCCCGGCAGGTCGGCCTCGAGCTTATAGCCGTCCGCCGTCTCGGAAATGTCGGTGCGGAACGGATTGACCTGCTGGTCACCCCAGAAATTCTTCTCCATCTGTTCCAGCTCACGGAACGGATTGTAGCTCATACGATAGCTTCTGCGGTCAAAAGGCATGATTTCGAACATTTTATATTCCTCCTAGAATTCTATACACGGTAACAATTTTCTCGAGCGTTCGATTTATTTCTCTCGCTCTTTACGATATATAAATTACTATACAATTATGAATAAATAAAGTATATATCATGAACAAAAAGTAAACGTTAGCACTCTTTTGGTTCGAGTGCTAACGTTTTTCATGCTTTCCGGTAGATCAGGAGGGCAAATTCGGTTTCCGTGGTCAGGGTGTCGAGCGCGTGGAGCTTGGCCTGGTCGCGCGCGCCGCTCTTATAGTAATACGGCGTCATGCAAAACAGTGCCTCGATGTCGGCGTTCGTGCGCAGGGTGATCGTGCCGCGCAGCGTCCGCTGCTCTGCGAGCGCGAAGCCGGGCAGCGCCGGGTCGGGAACGGTGTTTTCATACGGGCGGTCGTACACCGCCCGCTTGAGCCCCCAGAGATGGCGCTCGAGCGGGATGACACGCAGCAGCACCCCTTGGGGGCGCAGCACGCGCGCAAACTCGGCCGCGTCGTGCGGCGCGAATACATTGAGCACGAGGTCACAGCTCGCATCCGCGACCGGCAGGTGCGCGATGCTGGCCACGGCCAGCGTCAGCTCCGGCGCGCGGCGGTGCGCGCAGATGAGCGCGTCGCGCGAGATGTCCACGCCGCACACGGAGGGGCTTGCCCCCTGCGCCTGCAGCGTGTGCAGGACGTGGGCGGTGTAATATCCCTCGCCGCAGCCGGCATCGAGCACATCCGCGTCTCTGGAGGTGTATTCCGTCGCGGCGGCAGCGATGGCATCTCGCAGCGGCACGTAATAGCCCGCGTCCAGAAACGCGGTGCGCGCGGCCACCATGCGCTTATCGTCGCCGTGGCGCTTATCCTTGGATCGGTTCGTGCGCAGCAGATTCACATAGCCCTGCCGCGCGAGATCGTAACAGTGCCCTGCGCCGCAGCGCAGGGATCTCTCCTCCCGGTGCAGCGCGCCGCCGCAGACGGGACAGGTCAGTTCCGGCATTCTGGCTCCTTTCCGCAGAAAACCGCGCAGCCGGTCAGGCTGCGCGGTCGCAATGTCCACTTACAGCACCTTGGCCAAAAAGTCCTGCAGGCGCGCGCACTGCGGGTGCTCAAAGATATCCTTCGGCGTACCGGACTCGGCGATCTTGCCGTCGGCCATGAACAGCACACGGTCGCCCACCTCGCGGGCGAAGCCCATCTCGTGCGTGACGACGACCATCGTCATGCCCTCGTGCGCCAGCTCCTTCATGACGTCGAGCACTTCGCCGACCATCTCGGGGTCGAGCGCGCTCGTCGGCTCGTCAAAGAGCATGACCTTCGGGTGCATGGCGAGCGAACGCACGATGGCAATGCGCTGCTTCTGGCCGCCGGAGAGCGCGGACGGATAGCTGTCGCCGCGGTCGGCCAGGCCGACGCGGGCAAGGAGCTTGTCCGCCTCCGCATCCGCCTCCGCCTGCGACATGAGCTTCGTCTGCACGGGCGCGAGCGTGATATTCTTGCGCACGGTCATGTTCGGAAACAGGTTGAAGTGCTGGAACACCATGCCCATCTGGCGGCGCATGGCGTCGATATTCACCTTCGGGTCGGTGATCTCCGTACCGGCAAAGGTGATGGTGCCGGCTGTCGGCTGCTCGAGCAGGTTCAGGCAGCGCAGGAACGTCGACTTGCCGGAACCGGAGGGGCCGATGATGACCACGTTTTCGCCGGGGCTGACGTGCTCGGAAATGTCATCGAGCACCAGGTGGTCGCCGAACGATTTGGACAGATGTTTAACGTCGATCACTTTGACGCAGCCTCCTTTCAAGCACACCGAGCAGCTTGGAAAACAGCATGACCAGCAGCAGGTACATCAGCGCGATGCCGAACAGCGGGAACAGGCCCTGATACGTCTTGGCGATGACCGCCTTGGCCGCATACGTCATCTCCTTGCCGCCGATGACGGTGATGAGGGACGTATCCTTGAGCAAGGTGATGAACTCGTTGCCGAGGGCCGGCAGAATGTTTTTGATCGCCTGCGGGATGACGATGAAGCGCATGGTCGTGAAGTAGTTCATGCCCAGGCTGCGGCCGGCCTCCATCTGGCCGGGGTCGACCGACATGAGGCCGCTGCGGACGATCTCCGAGACGTAAGCGCCGGAGTTGATGCCAAGGGCCAGAATGCCGATCATGGTATAGTTGCGGCTGCTGGCGAAGATCACGAGGCTCATGATCAGCAGCTGCACCATCATCGGCGTGCCGCGGATGATGGTCGTATAGATCTTGCAGATGGCGTTGAACACGCCGAGGATCACATTCTTGTGCCCGGCGCGCTGCTGGTCGTGCGCCGTGCGGATGACCGCGACGACGACGCCGAGCACGACGCCCAGCAGCAGCGCCAGGATCGTCGCTTCGAGCGTGGTGAGCAGGCCGTTCAGATACAGTCTCCAGCGTCCGGCGGCCACAAAGCTCTGGTAAAAGCCGACGAAGGCGTTGTCCCAGAAGCCGAGGGCCTGCCCGGCCTGCAGCTGCGCCGTCAGGTCGGCGTAAAGCTGCGCCCAATTACCCATGTAGATACCTCTTTCTTTCTACGCGCAAAGGGCGGCAGTTGGCCGCCCTTTACGTGGTTTGCATTTTGGATGCGATTACTTCGCGGAAATATACTTGTCGATGATGGACTGGATGGTGCCGTCCGCCTTGAGCTCGGCCAGCGCCTTGTTCAGGGCTTCCTGCAGCGCGGTGTTGTCCTTAGCCATGCCGATGGCGTAATCCTCGTTGGCGTACTCGGTGTCCAGAATGGTCAGACCGGCGTTTGCCTTGACGTACTCCTGAGCCGGCGCTTTGTCGATCACGACGCAGTCGACCTTACCGGCGAGCAGGTTCTGCACGGCGGTCGCGCCGTCATCAAAGGGAACCACGCTGTCCTCGCCGTAATCATCGATGCAATAGCTATAACCGGTGGTGCCGCGCTGGGTGCCGATCTGCTTGCCTTCGAGATCATCAATGCTCTTGATGTCGGAGCCTTCCTTCACGATGACGACCTGCACGCCGTTGGCGTAACTGTCGGTGAAGCTCATGGTGTTCTGACGCTCGGGCGTGACGGTCACGCCGGCGGCAACGATGTCGCTCTTGCCGGTCTGGACGGCGCTCAGAGCAGAGTCAAAGTCCATATCGTCGACGACCAGCTCCAGGCCCAGCTTCTGCGCCAGAGCGTAAGCGATCTCGATGTCGATGCCTTCAAAGCCGGTGCCCTCGTAGCCCTTGCCGTCGTCCGCAACGGACTCGTACGGCGGGAACTGCGCGTTGGTGGACATGGTGAGCTTGCCGGCGGTCACGGTCTTGATGTCGGAAGCCGTCTTGGTATCCTTCTGGCCACAGGCGCACAGAGATGCGACCATGAGGACTGCCAGAAGCAGTGCAACAAATTTCTTCATTTTATTAGCCTCTTCCTCAAACAAAATAGATTGGGGCTCGCGCCCCGCTTGGTATGGTCGTATGATAGCACGCGAGCGTGAGGCTGTCAAGCATTTTCGTGCATGAATATTCGGATTTCTCCCTTGAATATTCACAAAACACGCGAATATTCAAAATACGGATGAATATTTTCGGCACAATTTGCGTTTTTGCACAATGCGGCAAAGAAGCGCGTTTGAAAAATTGACAATTTTGTGCTATGCTTTTTTCACGCATTTTACACGGGAAACGGAGACATTTTTATGGATAAGCGCCACTATGTCTATCTTCTGCGCTGCGCAGACGGTTCGCTCTACACGGGCATGACGCCGGACATTGCACGCCGCCTGCGGCAGCACGTGGAGCGTCTGCCCGGCTGCGCGAAGTACACGCGCAGCCACCCGGTCACGGCGCTGGCGCTTCTGCTGACGACCGACACCGCCACGACCGCCCGGCAGCTCGAGGCGCGCATCAAGCGCCTGACGCGCGCGCAGAAAGATGCGCTCATCGCAGATCCGGCGTGTCTGCCCGACCTCTGCCCCGCGCTGGCCGGGGCGGATATCCGGCCGGTGCCGGGCGCGCAGCTCACAGACTATCTCCCCGACATGACAAACCCGGCAGACGCCTGAGCGTCTGCCGGGTTTTCCTTATATCATGATCCCGCTGATTCAGCGCAGACCGCGCAGCTCCAGATAGCGGAGCACGAGCTTGGCAACGTCGCTGATCTCCAGCCCGTCGGTATTGACGCACAGGTCATAGGCCTGCGCATCGCCCCAGCGCTTGGAGGAGAAGAAGTTATAGTACGCCGCGCGCTCCTTATCCACCTGGCGGATGCGCTTTTCCGCTTCCGCGGGCGTGGTGTTCGTGCGTGCACTCTCGCGGCGGATGCGGGCAGCCAGCGGCGCGTGCACAAACAGGTTCACGAGCGCAACGTTCGGATCGTCGCGCAGGACATAGTCCGCGCAGCGGCCGACGATGACGCACGACTCGCGCGCGGCGATCGTGCGGATGACCTCCGACTGCGCCTGAAAGATCTGCACCGGGAACGGCTGCTCGTCGGCGACAACGCCGCCGCCCGTCACGAGCGAATACAGGAAGCTGCCCGGACGGTGCTCTTCATGCGTCTCGACAAAGCTCTTGGCAAAGCCGCTCGCTTTCGCCGTCTCGTTGATGAGTTCCGAGTCATAGCACTTGACACCCAGCGCCGCTGCCAGTTCGCTGCCGAGCTGGCGGCCGCCGCTGCCGTTCTCTCTTCCGATTGTAATGACAAGATTGGCCATGGTATGATCTCCTCCTGTTTTATTTTCCCGTGACAACGGCATTGACGCGCCACTGGTCAAAGCGGTGCAGGATCGCTGCCGCCTCGGCGCGCGTGGCAACGCCCTGCGGGCGCAGATACATCGCGTTTCCATTCTGCACACCTTTAATAAGTGAGTTGGCAACGGCCCAGCCCATCATGGTCTGCGCCCAGGACGAAACGCTCCCGCCGTCCGCGAACGCGCTCAGGTCGGCGACCGCCATGGTGTTGTAATCCATGAATTCGGCATAGCCGTAGAACATTTTCGTCATCTGCTCGCGCGTGACGTTTTGTGCGGGGGCAAATTGCGTCGGGCTCGTGCCGTCGACGACGCCGCAGTTATACGCCCAGATGACGGCGTCCGTGTACCACTGACCGGACGGCACATCCGTGAACGGTGCGGTCATGCCCGCCACGCTCGGCGAGCCGTTCATCCGGTAGAGCACCGTGACAAGCATGGCGCGGCTCATCACGGCATTGGGCGAGAACGTCATCGTTGAGGTGCCGACCATGAGCTTGTTCTGCGTGACATAGGCCACGTCCTCATAGTACCACGCGGTGCTGCGCACGTCGCGGTAGGGATTTTTCCATGTCTCGACCGGTTCGGTCTTGGGGAGGAATTCATAGCGCAGCTTGGCACAGCGCTGGCAGGTGTAGGTGATCACGCCAACGGTCTTGTTGGTCGGCTCCTGCCGTGCAGTCTCGGCCCATGCGTGGCCGAGCGCGGGCACATAGCTGCTCTCTTCAATATACGTATCGCCGCAGGCGCAGGTGTAGCGCGTGTAGCCCTGCTGCTCACAGGTCGGATCTATGACCGTGGGAATGTGGTTGTGCACATGATCCAGCTTCTGGATCGCGGCATCCTGCCGCTCGCCGCAGGCCTTGCAGATGCGGTGCTGCGCGCCGTCGGTCTGGTCCGTGGCCTGCTTGTCCACAATCCAGTCGCCCCAGTCGTGGCCCTTTGCCGGGATGCGCACCAGATGCACATCCCCGCACCGGCCGCAGACATAATACTCCGTGCCCGGCTGCGTGCAGTCTGCTTCTCTGCTTTTTTCCGGCTTGAGCTCGTAATTGTGCCGCAGCGGATCGATAATCTCCGTATAGGTTTCGCCGCAGCGGGAGCAGTTATATTCCTTCAGGCCGCTCGTGGTGCAGGTCGGCTCGACGATCGTGCGGATACCGCTGTCGCCGCTGTAATCATGGCCGAGCGCCGGCGTGCGGCTGCCCTCGACGATGTAGCGCTCGCCGCACGGCAGACCCGCCTTGTTGATGCAGCGGTACTCCGTGTAGCCCTGCTCTGTGCAGGTCGGCGCAACGACAAACTTTTTCATCGTGGTGTGCTGATGATTGCCGCCCGGAATGGCATACGTCTCCACCTCACCGCAGCGCATGCAAGTGCGGTGCTTGATGCCGTCGGTGCGAGAGGTGGCCTCAAGATCGACCTCCCAGTCGCTCCAGTCGTGGCCGAGCGCCGGGGTCTTTTTCTCATACCAATAGTCGCACTGCGTACACATGTAGCGCTGATAACCGTCCTGCGTGCAGGTGGCATCGTGGCCAGAATAGGCCAGCTTGTGGCCGGTCGCGGGCAGCACGACCCGGTCGGTCGCGCCGCAGTCCTTGCACACAGAGACGATGGAGCCATCCACCGTGCAGGTGGGTTCGGTGCGGGTCGTCTCCCAGGTGTGGTCATTGAGATAAACGAAATTGATGTGGAAGCCCGTGTCCGTGCGCGTGATCTGCGCATCGTAATGCTGCAGCGTCGTTGTCGTCAGGACATAGGTGATCTCATTGCCGTTGTCATCATGGATGGGCAGGTTGTCAAAGACGGCCTGTCCGTCCGCGGGATCGGACGAATGGTGCGCCACGACCACGGCATCGTTGTTGCGGCTCAGCTCCATGTACACGCTCGTCGGCCGGTCCTTGGTATAGACCTCATCGGGTGCGATCTGCTCGTTCGTCCACTCGAACGTGACCGTGATCGAGCGCAGCTCGCTGGGCGCTGCCGTTTTGTAGTGCAGCGTGTGATCGAGCCGCAGCTTGCCGTTTTCCACGTCGGGCAAAATGCGCGCGCCGTCCTTGATGATATACGCCACCGAAGCGTCGGACGCCGTGCGCGTCTGGATGTAATACGATTCGCCATACGGCACCGTGCCGAAACCGACGAAGCCATAGGCGTCGGACACGGCCGTGCGCTCGATGTGCTTGCCGTTGCCGGACGTGCCGGTGAGTTCAAACGTCACACCGGCCGGGATCGGCGCGCCGGTCTCCGCGTCGACGGCATAGAACCACGCGACGTCGGACGAGGCGCTCAGCGGCGTGGAGGCCAGCGACGGCTTTTCATCCTGCAGATAGTCGAACGTGGAGTACATCATCGGCGACCTGCTCTTGTTCTTGAAATTCGTGACGAGCTCAGACTTGTCCTTGTCGCTGTTGGACTTCTTGATCTCCAGTTCCTCGAGCAGCGTCGTCAGGTACGCCGTACCGCCGCGCGTGACGGTGAACGAAATGTTCGCCATGGTCTGCGGCGACGTGGTGGCAAACTCGCCGCCCTGCGATGTCGTGAACGTATCGTGGAACTCAAAGTCGCCCGCGTTGTTTTTCGTCGAGGGCGAGGTCATGTTCGGGAACTTGCAGCCGTCGGCATTGACCGTCAGGCACTGGCTGTCATACAACACATGGCCCGTGATCTTGTTGACGGAGCCGGATGTCAGCCGGAACCAGTAGGTATACGAAAAAGTATCGCCGACATGAAATGTCCGCGTTGCGCCGGAGCGCGTGTAGACGACCAGCTCGTCGCCGGTGTCCGCAGACGTGTCACCGTCAGCGGCGAACGCCTGCAGGCCGCAGACGGACACGAGCATGACCAGCGTCAGCAGCAGCGCCAGGAAACGTTTCATTGCATTACCTCCTCTTTCGGTCGTGCCGAATCGTACAGGGATACGGTTTTATCATATCAGGGATTTGCGCATGATGCAAACAAAAGTTGCAAAAAAATGACGAATTTAAAACAGACTCATCTGGCTGCTGTCCGGCATCTCGCCGAGCGCGCCCATGGCGCGCAGCTGCTCCAGGTGCGTCTGGCTGACCTTCGGACAGGCAGCCGAGAGCTCCTCGACCGACACGAACTCCCGCCCGTCGGCACGGCAGGCCACGAGATTCCACGCCGCGCTCTCACCGAGACCGGAGATGGCCACGAACGGCGGCAGGAGTTTCCCGTCGCGGATGAGGAACTTCGTCGCGTCGCTCTCATAGAGGCTCATGGGCGCGAATTCAAACCCGCGGAGGTTGAATTCGTACACGGCCTCCAGCGTCACGAGCAGGTCCTCCTCCTTGGCCGTGAGCGTGGGCTTGTTGCGCAGCTCGTTGATCTTGCGGCGGGTGTAATCGAGGCCGCGCGTCATCATGTCGGCGTCGAACGAATCCTTCTGGCTGCGGCGGTAGAAATATGCGCTGTAAAACGCCAGCGGCTCGTGCACCTTGAACCACGCGATGCGAAACGCCATCATGACGTAGGCCACCGCGTGCGCCTTCGGGAACAGGTAGGCGATCTTGCTCAGGGACGTGATGTACCACTCCGGCACACCGTGCTCCTGCATCGTCTCGACCCAGCCGTCCTGGAAGCCGCCGCGCTTGACCTTGCCCTTGCGGACGCTCTCCATGATCTTGAACGAGAGCTTGGCGTCCATGCCGCGACTGATGAGGTAGAGCATGATATCGTCGCGGCAGCCGACCGTCTGGTTGACCGTCGCCGTGCCGGACATGATGAGATCCTTCGCATTGCCGAGCCACACGTCCGTGCCATGCGAGAACCCGGACAGACGCACGAGGATGTCAAAGCCCTTCGGCTGCGTGTCGACGAGCATCTGGCGCGTGAAGCCCGTGCCGAACTCCGGGATGCCGATCGTGCCAGTCTTGCCGACAATCGGGTCGTCATCCGTCAGGCCGAGCGGCGCCGCGCTGCAGAAGATGCCCATGGTGTCCGGATCGTCGAGCGGGATCTCGCGCGCGTTGACGCCGGTCATGTCCTCAAGCATGCGGATCATGGTCGGGTCATCGTGGCCGAGCTCGTCGAGCTTGAGGAGGTTCGCCTCCATGCAGTGGTATTCAAAATGGGTGGTGATGATGTCGCTGTTCGGATCGTCGGCCGGGTGCTGCACGGGGCAGAAATCCGTGACGTCCTTGTCCTGCGGGATGACGACGAGGCCACCGGGGTGCTGGCCGGTCGTGCGCTTGACGCCGACGCAGCCGAGCGCGAGGCGGTTCATCTCCGCCTTCGGCAGGGTCTTGCCGCGCTCCTCGAGGTACTTGAGGACATAGCCGTAGGCCGTCTTTTCCGCCAGCGTGCCGATCGTGCCGGCGCGGAACACGTGATCCGAGCCGAAGAGCTCTTCGGTGTATTTATGCGCCTTGGCCTGATATTCGCCCGAGAAGTTCAGGTCGATATCGGGCACCTTGTCGCCGCCGAAGCCGAGGAACGTCTCAAACGGGATGTCGAAACCGTCCTTGCGCAGCTTCGCCCCGCACCTGGGGCACACCTTGTCCGGCATATCCGCGCCGCAGCCGAAGCCCGCGCCGGAGTCAAAGTCCGTATACTTGCACTGCGGGCAGACATAGTGCGGCGGGAGCGAGTTGACCTCCGTGATGCCGGAGAAATACGCCACGAGCGACGAGCCGACGCTGCCTCGGCTGCCGACCAGATAGCCATGCTCGAGGGAGTTGGCGACAAGTTTCTGCGCGCTCATGTAAATGACGTCATACCCGCGCGAGAGGATGTCGTGCAGCTCGGTCTCGACGCGGTCGGTGATGAGCTTCGGCGGGTTTTCGCCGTAGATCTCCGCCATCTTGCCGTAGACCAGGTCTTTGAGCTGCTGAGCGGAGTTTTCGATCTTCGGCGGGTAGAGATCCTTCGGCAGGAGCTCGAACACCTCGACGCTGTCGGCAATGGCGTTCGTGTTCGTGACAACGACCTCCTGCGCCTTTTCCGGGCCGAGGTAGGCAAATTCGTCGAGCATCTCCTCCGTCGTGCGGTAATAGAGCGGCATGGCCTTGTCCGCGTCGGAGAATTTCTTGGCCGCCAGCAGGATGCGGCGGAAGATCTCCTGCTCGGGATCGAGAAAATGCACGTCGCACGTCGCCACAACGGGCTTGCCGAGCTCCTCGCCGAGCTGCACGATGCGGCGGTTGAGGTTGCGCAGGGATTCCTCGCTGCGCACGGTGCCGTTGTCGAGCAGGAAGTGGTTATTCGCCAGCGGCATGATCTCGAGATAGTCGTAAAACGACGCGATGCGCCGCAGCTCCGTGTCGCTCTTGCCGCGCAGCACCGCCTCGAACACCTCGCCCGCCTCGCAGGCCGAGCCGATGATGAGGCCCTCGCGGTATTCCATAAGCAGACTCTTGGGGATGGTGGGGTTGCGCTTGAAATACTTCAGATACGACCGGGAAATGATCTCGTAGAGGTTTTTCAGGCCGGTCTTGTTTTTCACCAGAATGGAGATGTGGTGCGTGCGGCGCTTCTCCTTCAGGCCGCCGCGCACGAGATCGTTGAAGTCGCCGATCGTCTTTGCGCCCTGCGCCGCGAGCATGGGCAGGAACTTGTCCATGATGCGCGCCACGACCATTGCATCATCGCACGCGCGGTGGTGGTTGAAGTCCGGCAGGCTCAGGCGGTTCGAGACCTGGTCGAGCTTGTGGTGCTTGAGATCCGGCAGCAGGTACTGCGCGAGCACCAGCGTGTCGAGATACACCGGCTCGAACGGGATGCCCGCCCGGCGGCAGGCCGCGCTCATGAAGCCGGTATCAAAGTCGGCATTGTGCGCGATGATCGGCCGTCCGCCCGCAAAGTCGAGAAACTGGCGCATGGCCTCCGCCTCGTCCGGCGCGCCGGCCACATCGGCATCCGTAATGCCGGTCAGGCGCGTGATCTCGGCCGGGATGGGCATATGCGGGTCGACGAACGTGTCAAACTCTGCCTTGATCTCGCCGCCGGAGAAGAGCACCGCGCCGATCTCCGTCATGCGGTTCGTGTCCAGGTGCAGGCCGGTCGTCTCGATATCGAAGGCAACAAACTCCGCGTCGAGCGGCAGGTCGCTCTGCCCGTGCACGGCGAGCGTGCCGTCCACATCGTTGACGAGATAGCCCTCCTCGCCGTAGATGATCTTCACGCCGTATTTCTTCGACGCCTTCCACATATCCGGGAATGCCTGCGCCACGCCGTGATCCGTCACGGCGATGGCCGGGTGGCCCCAGTAGGCCGCGCGGGCCACGAGGTCGGCGGGGTCGGAGATGGCGTCAAGCGCCGAATAGCGGGTATGTAAGTGCAGCTCCACGCGCTTTTGCGGCGCGTTGTCGGGGCGGATGACCTTCTCCCCCTGCACGATGTTGCGCGGCTCGAGCACCATGTCCTCATCGTATTTGCTGTAGTTGATCTTGCCCTGCACACGCAGCCACATGCCCTCGTGGATCATGCCGACGATGCTCTGATCGTCGTCCGAGCGCAGAAAGCGCGACACGCGCACGCTGCTCGTGCTGTCGGTCATGTCAAACGAAAGCACGGCAGAGCCGTACTTTGCGATCTCGCGGCTGTTGACGGCAAAGACCTCGCCCTCGAGCGTGACATTGCCGCTCTCGAGCGTGAGCTCGTTCATGGGCGTGATGTCCGCGCGCTTCGGAATGGGCTTGCCCATGAGAACCCTGGCCTTGGCCTTCTTCTCTTCTTTTTTCTGCTCCGGGGCGGGATATTCCGCCTGGATCTGCACGCCGCGCAGCCGAAACTGCGCCGCGAGCAGCTGCTCGATATTCGTGCGCTCGACCGGCGCCGGCATACGCGCAAACCACGTGTGCAGCAGCATCGTCATGCTCTCGCGCTCGATGAGCACGTCGAGCACCTCCGCCTTGTCAAGACCGCCGCAGCTATCCTGCAGGGACGCGCAGTCCGGGAACATATCGAGAAACGGGATCTTTTCGCTCATAGCTTCCTCACTTTTCGCTCAGGATCAGGTCCACCAGCGCATCGGCCAGCTTGTCCGCGGGGTACTTGCCAAGGATCTCGCCGCGGCGAAACAGCAGGCCGCAGTCCTTGCCGCCGGCGATGCCGTAGTCCGCCTCGTGTGCCTCGCCGGGGCCGTTGACGACGCAGCCCATCACGGCGACCGTGATCTCGCGCTCCAGCCCCTGAAGCCGCTGCTCGACCTCCTGCGCGAGCGCGATGAGGTCGATCTGCGTGCGGCCGCACGTCGGGCACGAGACGAAGCGTACGCCCTCGCGGCGCAGCCCGGCCGCCTTCAAAATGGCGATGCCGGCGCGCACCTCCTCCACGGGGTCGGCCGTGAGCGAGACGCGGATCGTATCGCCGATGCCCTCGGACAGCAGCGTGCCAATGCCGACGGCGGAGCGGATGATGCCGTTGTAGGCCGTGCCGGTCTCCGTGACGCCGACGTGCAGCGGATACGGGAAGCGCTCGGCCGCGAGCCGGTAGGCCGCGATCGTCAGCGGCACGGTAGAGCTCTTCATCGACAGGGCGATGTCGTCAAAATCATACCGGTGCAGCAGGTCAATGTGCCCCTGCGCGCTCTCGACGAGCGCCTCCGGCGTCGGGTGGCCGTACTTTTCGAGCAGGCGCTTTTCCAGGCTGCCGCCGTTGACGCCAATGCGGATGGGGATGCCGCGCTCCCGGCAGGCCTCGGCCACCTTGCGGACATTGTCCGGCTCGCCGATGTTGCCGGGGTTGATGCGGATCTTGTGCACGCCCGCCTTCGCCGCTGCGAGCGCAAGGCGGTAGTCAAAGTGGATGTCGGCCACGACCGGGATGGGCGAGGCGTGCACGATCTCGGGCAGGGCATCCGCCGCGGCCTGATCCGGCACGGCAAGGCGGATGATCTCGCACCCGGCGTCATGCAGCCGGGCGATCTGCTCGATGGTCGCGCGCGCGTCCGAGGTGTGCGTGTTGCACATGGACTGCACCGCGACCGGGGCGCCGCCGCCGATGGCAACGGGGCCGACATGGATCTGTTTTGTCTGGGTTCTTTTCATAAACACTCCTGTATCTCCGAGAAGCCTGAAAACGCACGAAAGCCCGAGGCGGAAAGATCCGCCCCGGATCAGGTGACAAGTTTGGAAATGTCGTTATACATGACGTAGGCCATCAGTGCCAGCAGCAGCACCAGCCCCGCCGTGTGGATATAGCCCTCATATTTGGGGTCGATCTTTCTGCGGCTGATCCGCTCGAGCACCCACGTGACGAGCAGGCAGAACACGCGCCCGCCGTCGAGCGCCGGCAGCGGCAGCATGTTCATGACCGCAAGGTTCACGGCGATGAACGCCGAGAAATAGGCGATGTTCGAGAAGGCGGCCGCCTTTGTGGCCGACTCCTTGCCGACCTCGTTCATCATGCTCACGATGCCGACCGGGCCGGACAGATCCTTGACGCCGACTGCGCCCGCGAACAGATCGCTCAGGCCCATCCAGGCCATGCGCACGAAGTCCATCGCGCTGTACCACGTGGTCTGGAGCTTGGCGCCGAACGTCGCCGGCTTCGTGCCGAAGTAGAAGCCGTACATTTTGCCGTCCTGCCCCGGATACTCGCGCGCGACGAGGTAAAAATCGTTGAGCGCGACCTTTTCACCGTCACGCTTGACGACGATGTCATGCGTGTCGCCACCGCGGGCGAGATATTCGCTGACGTTGGTCGTAAAATAGATGCGGTGTCCGTCGATGCTCCAGATCGTATCGCCCACCTGCAGGGCGTTCTCTCCCTGATAGGGGCAGCCGTCCATGAAGTCCGTGAGCGTCGGCGTGGAAAAGCTCTTCGCCTGCGCGAACACGATCAGAAGCAGCAGCAGACCGAACACAAAGTTCATGAACGCACCGGCGCAGAGGATCAGAAACCGCTTCCATGCCGGCTGGCTCGTGAACGCGCGCGGGTCGTCGATCGCCTCGTCCTCGCCCGCCATGGCGCAAAACCCGCCGATCGGCAGGCAGCGGACGGCGTAGAGCGTCTCCCCCTTCTGCTTTTTCCAGATGGCGGGGCCCATGCCGATGGCGAACTCATCCACACGCACCCCGCACGCCTTGGCCACGAGGAAGTGGCCGAGCTCGTGCACGGCGATGAGGATCCCAAAGACGAGAATTGCGAGCAGAATATACATGCAGGTGTCCTTTCAGAAATGGAAATATGACCGGACGAACGCGCGGGCCTCCTGATCGGCCGCGCGGATGACGTCCAGATCGGGCGCGGCGACCGGCGCGATGGCATCCACCGCCGCCGCAACGCTCTCATAAATGGAATGATACCCAATTTTATGGTCCAGAAACAGGTGCACGGCGACTTCGTTGGCCGCGTTCATGACCGTCGGCGCAGTACCGCCGGTGCGCGCGCACTGCATGGCAAGCGCAAGGCACGGCAGCGCCTCGAAATCGGGCGCGTAGAAATGCAGCCCGCCGGGATAGGCCGTGAAGTCCAGCCGGTCGCTGCGGCTGGGCTTGCGCTCCGGATACGTGAGCGCATACTGGATGGGCAGGCCCATGTCCGGCACGCCGAGCTGGGCGATGACCGTGCCGTCGAGCAGCTCGACCATCGAGTGCACGACGCTCTCCGGGTGGATGAGCACCTGGATATCGTCCGGCGTGACGCCGAACAGGTGCATGGCCTCGATGAATTCCAGGCCCTTGTTCATCATGGTCGCGGAGTCTACGCTGATCTTCGCGCCCATGCTCCAGTTCGGGTGACGGACGGCCATCTCGGGCGTGACGTCGCGCGTTTGTTCGCGTGTCCAGCCGCGGAAGGGGCCGCCGGAGCCGGTGAGCAGGATCTTGTGCAGCTCGCCCTCCCGGCCGGTCAGGCACTGGAAAATGGCCGAGTGCTCGGAATCAACCGGCACGATCTCCGCACCGCATTCTCTGGCGCGGCGCATGACGATGTCGCCCGCGCACACGAGCGTCTCCTTATTGGCCAGCGCGATGCGCCGTCCCTTTTCAATGGCCGCGAGCGTCGGCCGCAGACCGACCGCGCCGGACACCGCCGTGACGACGGCATCCGTATCGGAGATGACCGCCGCCTCGCACAGTGCGTTTTCTCCGCTGCCGACGGCGATGTCCGTATCGGCGAGCGCGATGCGCAGCGCCTTGGCAGACGCCTCATCCGTCACGGCGACGAACGCCGGATGCAGGCGGCGCGCCTGCTCCTCGGCGAGCTGAATGTTGCGGTTCGTCGTCAGCGCACGGACGTTCAGCCCCAGATGCTCCGCGACGGCAACGGTCTGCCGGCCAATACTGCCGGTAGAACCGAGAATGGAAATCGAATGTACCATAGCTATACTCCTTTACTGCGACACGACCGCGATCGCCGGCGCCAGCAGCACCAGCAGCTCAAGCATGGGCGCGGTGAAGATGGTGCTGTCAAACCGGTCGAGCATACCGCCGTGACCGGGCAGCAGATTGCTGTAGTCTTTCACGCCGTGCTCGCGCTTGATGGCGGAAAACGCCAGGTCGCCCGTCTGTCCGGCAAGACTGCCGAAGAAGCCGTAGATGGCGAGCAGACCGATCTGCACGCGGTAGCCGCACAGGTGCAGTACGAGGCCGTAGAGCATGGCCGCCGCGATCGCGCACACAAAGCCGCCGACGCAGCCCTCGACCGTCTTATGCGGGCTCAGCGCCGGGGCGAGCTTGGTCTTGCCCAGGCTGCGGCCGACGAAAAACGCGCCCGAATCGCTCAGCCACGTGATGACGAACGGCAGCAGCAGGTACGGCGCTTTGGGGTCGTTCAGGCCAAGGCGCACGAGCGACGAGAGCATCCACGGGATGACGATGCCCGCCGTGAACACGAGCGCCAGATCCTGAAACGGGATGCGCTCGGACTTGTGAAACGAGATCATCATCTCGACGAACATGGTCACGAACAGCACGTAGGCTGCGATCTTGAACACGAGCTCAGACTTTCCGAACGCCGCGCCGAGCACGATGGCCGCGCCGCACACGCCGGCATACACCGCAAAGCGCGGCACGAACTTCGGCATGGCCGTGTGCAGCAGCTCCCAGGCGCAGAACGCCGCCATGATGGCCACCACGATGCCCCAACCCCAGATCGGGGTGAAGAAAATCACGGCCAGCAGCGCCGGGATGCCGATGGCCGCAACGATCAGTCTGTTTTTCATGATTGGTCCCTCCCGTTTGTCTTTCTCTCGGGTGCAGCGGTCATTTCACGCCGCCAAAGCGCCGGTCGCGCCGCTGGAACTCCGCCAGGGCCGCATCCATGTCGCGCTCGGTAAAGTCCGGCCAGAGCACGTCGGTGAAATACAGCTCCGAGTACGCGCCCTGCCAGGGCAGGAAGTTACTCAGGCGCTGCTCTCCGCTCGTGCGGATGATGAGGTCGGGATCCGGAATGCCGGCCGAATACAGATAGCCGCTGAACACATCCTCCGTGAGCTCCGGCGCAGTACCGGCCTTGTAGGCCTCGGCATACCGGCGCACGGCGTGCAGGATCTCGTCGCGGCCGCCGTAGTTGATGCACAGATTCATCTGGCAGCCGTCGTAGTGCGTGCTCTTTTCCTCGGCCGCGGCCATGAGGCGCTGCAGCTCCGGCGAGAGGCCGGACCGCTCACCGAAAAAGCGCATCTTGAACTTGTCGCGCTCCATGATCGAGAGCGCTTCCTTCATGTATTTATCGAAGATGCTCATGATCGTGCGCACTTCCTCGGGCGGGCGGCGCCAGTTTTCCGTGGAAAAGGCGTAGACCGTGAGGTATTCGATGCCGATGGCCTTGCAGTAGTTGCCGATGCGGCGAAACGCCTCCGCACCGTAGGCATGGCCGGCCGTGCGCGGCAGGCCGCGCTTTTTGGCCCAGCGGCCGTTGCCGTCGAGGATGATCGCCACGTGGCGCGGCAGGCGCGAGAAATCCACCTGCGGCGCGGTCGTCTTATCGTTTGCCATAGTTCCTCCTGCGCCGCCCGGATCGGCGGCGTCTGTAGACAGGATATTCAAACGGGGGGATGAAAAATCCCCCCGTATCACATTTGCGGGTGCGGGCGCTCAGATCTCCATGAGCTCCTTCTCTTTTTCGTTGGCGATGCGCTCGACTTCCTTGATGTAATCATCGGTCAGCTTCTGTAGATCCTTCTCGATGATCTTGAGGTCGTCCTCGGTGATCTCGGACTTTTTCTTCTGCGCCTTGAACTTGTCCATCGCATCGCGGCGGATGTTGCGCACGGCGACCTTGGCCTCTTCGCCGTACTTCTTGACCTGCTTGACGAGGTCGCGGCGGCGCTCCTCGGTCAGTGCCGGGAAAACCAGACGGATGGTGCGGCCGTCGTTCTGGGGGTTCAGGCCCAGATCGGACGCAAGGATGGCCTTTTCAATGCCCTTGAGCACGGATGCGTCCCACGGCTGGATGAGCAGCGAGCGGGCGTCCGGCGTGCTGACGGATGCGATCTGCTGGATGGGCGTGGGAGAGCCGTAGTAATCGACCGTGATGCGGTCGAGCACGGCGGGGTTGGCCTTGCCGGCGCGGACGGAATCATACTGCTCGGTGAGGACCGAAGCGGTCTTTTTCATTTTGGACTCAAACTCGGTATAATCGGTAGACATGATGTATCCTCCTTATCGGGTTTTCAAATTTGATTTTATTTGGTCACGACCGTGCCGACGGGCTCGCCCATCACGGCACGGACAATATTCTGCGGATCAGCCAGCGCGAAGACGACGACCGGAATGTCGTTTTCCATGGCCAGCGACGTCGCCGTCAGATCCATGACGGCCAGATGCTTTGCCAGCACCTCGTCATAGGTGATGGCGTCGTACTTCACGGCGCCGGGATCGACGTGCGGATCGGCACTGTAGACGCCGTCGATGTTCTTGGCAAGCAGGATCGCGTCCGCGCCGATCTCGGCCGCGCGCAGCACGGCGGCCGTGTCGGTCGAAAAATACGGGCAGCCGCTGCCCGCGCCGAAGAGCACGACCTTGCCCTCTTCCAGATGCGCGATGGCGCGCTCCCAGGTATAGTGCTCGGCAAATGTCGACATTTCGACGGCCGTCTGCACACGCACGGGGATGCCCTTCTGCTCCATGACGTCGGACACGGCCAGACAGTTCATGACGGTGGCGAGCATACCCATATGGTCGGCGCGCGAGCGGGCCATCCTGCCCTCGCCGTTTTTCACGCCGCGCCAGAAGTTGCCGCCGCCGATGACGACGCCTACCTGCACGCCCAGTTCGGTGCAGGTCTTGATGACATCGCACACCTGCCCGATGACGCCGAAATCCAGCCCCGTCTTCTGCTCGCCGGCCAGCGCTTCGCCGCTGATCTTAAGCAGGATGCGTTTATATTTGGGTCCTGTTTCCATAAAACTACCCCTCACTTTTTCATATTCGTCGTTTTATTGTAATATAAAACCGCCCGGATGAAAAGGGGGTATTTGTGAAAAGAGCGAAAACAATCGCCCGCCGGCTTCACACGTCCACGAGCCGGGAGACGAATTCGTCCGTATTCGTATCGAAGAGTGCGATGGCGCCCTCGGCGTCCCCCTGCGTGACGAAATAGAGAAAATCCTCCAGCACATCACCCGCGGCGCGCGGCCCGACCGAGCGCACCCACTGCGCCCAGAGGACGATATTCACATCATGGAACCCATTGACGATGAGCGGCACGACATTGTTGCCGCTCTTAAAGCAGATATACCGGTGGAACGAACACGCCAGCTCTGCGAGCTTGTCCACGTCCGCGCGCGGCTGCTGCGCGGCCTGCCGGAAATCACGGATGATCGTGCGCAGCACCGCAATATCATCGTCCGTGCGCTTGGGCACGAACAGCCGCACCGCGAGCCCCTCAATGACATTGCGCGTCTGCAGCAGCGACGCCGTCGTCGCCTTGTCGAGCTTGCCGTCGCGGTATTTTAATATGGAGATGAGCGTGTCCACGTTGCCGCACTCGGCCCAGTCGGCAACATACACCCCGTGCCGCGGCGACACGCGCAGAAAGCCCATCCGCTCCAGATTCTTGATGCCGGCGTGCACGGCGCTCTTGCTGATGTGCATATTCTCGGCCAGCTCCGCTTCCGTGGGCAGCTTTTCCCCCGGCTCCACCTGGCCGGAGAGGATCATGCCCTGGATCTGCCGCTCGAACAACTCCGTGATCGTTGGCGCAACGATGGTCTGAAAACGCATACGCAGTCCTCCTTGTATTTGTGATTGAATCAGAATCACAAGAAAATAGTACCAAAAAAGTGACGAAAAAGCAAGTAAATTCTTGACTTGTAGAATCCTTGACATATACTTTTTGCAGTGATTCAAACACAGAAGGAGGAATTGACTTGCGTTTTTACAAAGACCACTATGATGTCGTCATCATCGGCGGCGCGCTGGCCGGCATGGCGGCCGCCCTGCAGCTGCAGGCCAAGGGCGTGCGGGACATTCTGATCCTCGAAAAGCACAACATGCCCGGCGGTGTCGCCACGGACTACATGCGCGACGGCTTTGAGATGGAGGCCTCGCTGCATGAGATGATGTCCATCGGCCCGAAAGGCAAGCAGCTGAAGGTCGGCCAGTTTTTTGACGACATGGGCATTGACATCGACTGGCTGCCGGTGCCGGAGCCGTACCGTGTCGTCGTGCCCGGTGAGGGCATCGACACCGTGCTGCACGACGGCTACGAGCACATGGCGCGCGACATTGACGCCGCCTGCCCCGGCACTTACGACAAGGTGCTGGAATTCATCCGCCTCTGCCGCCGCGTGTACGACAGCATGGACGTCATATCCGTGACACCGATGAGCAAGCTGCGCATGCTGCGCGAGCACCAGGACTTTGTGCGCGTGGCGGGCTACAGCGCCTCGGAAGTCATCCGGACCTTTGACCTGCCGCAGAAGGCGGTCGATATGCTCACGCCGTACTGGATCTACGTCGGCGAGCCGATGGACAATCTCCCGTTCACGATCTACGCCTACTGCATGGCGGACTATTTTGCCGGCAGCTATGTGCCGCGCCACCGCTCGCACGAGATGAGCATGCGCATGCAGCAGAAGGTCGAGGAAAACGGCGCGCAGTTCGAGCTGCGGCAGGAAGTCGAAAAGATCCTCGTCAAAGACGGCAAGGTCCGCGGCGTGCGCACGAAGCGCGGAGACGAGATCGCCTGCAACTATGTCATCTGCGGCGCGTACCCGAACCGCGTCTACACGCAGATGATCGAGCCGCTGAGCGAAGTGCCCGCCGGCGCCATCCGGTTCGTCAACGGCAACCGCCTGAGTGTCTGCCCCGTGTCGGTCATGCTCATTCTCGAGGGCACTCCCGAGGAAAACGGCATCACAAACTACAACACCTTCTCCGGCGACACGATGGACACGAACGCCATCTGGCGCAACAACTGCAACCTGACCGAACCGTACAACTTCCTGACGACCGTGTGCCTCAACTATGCCAACCCCGACTGCGTGCCCGCCGGCTATACGCACCTGTCGATCACGAATCTGGTGCCGGTCGACCCATTCCTTGGCGTCAAGGAGGAGGAATACTACGATCTCAAGCGCCGCCTGGCCAATGAGATGATGGAGCAGTACATCAAGATCGGCGGCGTGGACTTCCGCGGCCGCATCGCCGAGATCGAGGTCTCCACGCCCATGACGATCTCCCACTACGTCGGCGCGTGGAAGGGCAGCATCTACGGCTACTCACACTCCATGGACAACCACGTGGTCGCCAAGAAGACCATGATGGCGGAAGATCACTTCATCGACGGGCTGGAGTTTGCCGGTGCGCACGCCGTGGCCGGCGACGGGCAGGGCCCGCAGATCACCAACGGCAGAGCCGCGGCCAAGGCCGTGCTCGACGCGATGGCAGCAAAGGAGGCAGCGAAATGAGTATTCGAGTCAAGAGCTTTCTGAAAGACGTCGGCGGCGCGGGCCGCGTCACCGAGGCGCGCCGCGAAAAGCTGAAAAACGCATCCGCCGTGCCGGATCCGAAAGACCCCATCCGGGATCTGGCCGACAAGCTGCACCCGAGTGAGATGCAGCTGCGCGTCACGGACATCCGCGATGCGTCCCCGACGGCAAAAACGTTCCGCTTCGAGGCCGCGGACGGGCACATTCCGGTGTTCCAGTGCGGCCAGTTCGTGAACTTCCGCCTGAAGATCGGCGAGAGCCTGCTCACGCGGCCGTATACGATCTCCTCCGCACCGTACGAAGCGCGCGGCGAGCACCCGTTTTTCGAGATCACCGTGCGCCGCAACGTGCCGTACCTCGTGCCGGACTACTTCTTTGAAAACGTCCATATCGGCGATGTGCTCACGGGCGCGCTGCCGTTCGGCACGTTCTATTGGGAGCCGCTGCGCGACACGACCGAGCTCGTCGCGCTGGCCGGTGGCAGCGGCATCACGCCGTTTTACGCCATGGCCAAGGAGATCTCCCACGGCAAGATGCACGGCTGCAGGCTGACGATCCTCTACGGTTCGGTCAAGTCGGACGATATCGTGCTCAAGGACGAGCTGGATCAGATCTGCGCCGAATGTCCGGACGTCAAAGTCGTGCATGTGCTCTCCGACGACCCCGACTGGTCGGGCGAGCACGGCTTTATCACGCGCGAGATCATCGAAAAATACGCCGCGCCCAACAGCACGTTCCTGTTCTGCGGCCCGCTGGCCATGTTCCGGTTCGTGCGCAAGGCGCTCGAGGACATGGGCGTGCCGCAGCGCCGCTTCCGCCACGACGTGGTGAATAACCCGGCCGATATCTCCACCCTGCCGGGCTACCCGAAGGGTACGGAGGAAAAGACGTTTCGCATCACTGTTATGCGCGGCATTCACGAAGATGTGATCGATGCCAGGGCGAGCGAATCCGTCGCCGTCGCGCTCGAGCGCAGCGCCATCCCGGTCGATACCCACTGCCGCAACGGCGCGTGCGGTTTCTGCCGCAGCCAGTTGCTCGGCGGCGACATCTTCGTGTCCCCCATCGGCGACGGCCGCCGCGCCATGGACAAGGAACTCGGCTGGTTCCACGCCTGCTCAGCCTACCCGCTGAGCGATCTGAAGATCAAGATTCCGATTATGTAAACCGGTTTCAAACATTATGTAAACCAAATTCACGCTTCCTTCCATGAAAAACCCGCACACGGCTGCGCCGTGTGCGGGTTCGTTTTCTCGGAAGGGAACGGAAAAGAGCCCGGCTGACGCCGGGCTCTTTTCCGCTGGAATGAGAGGATATAAAAAGAAGACAAAGCGGACATTACATCCAGCCGCCGGAGACATTCATCACATGCGCCGTGACGTACTTCGACTCGTCGGAGGCGAGATACAGCGCCATGTAGGCAATGTCGATGGGCTCGCCGAGGTGCTTGATCATGCAGTTGGTCGTGTAGCGCGACTGCGTCTCGGGCGTGAGATGCTTGGCGACAGCCTCCGTGGCGATGATGCCGGGGTTGAGCACGTTGACGCGCACACCCGCGTGCGCGACCTGACGCGCCATCTGGCGGCTGAGGTGGTTGATGCCGGACTTGGCGACACCGTAGCCGACCTGCGTACGGTCGGGGCACACGGCAGCGACGGAGCCGATGTTGATGATGCTGCCGGAGTGCTGCTTGATCATGGCCTTGTTGAGTGCTTCCTGGCAGGCGTTGAACACGGTCGAAAGGTCAACGCAGACCGTCTTTTCAAACTCTTTGTAGGTGCACTTGGTGATGTCGAGGTCCTTGCGGGGGTTGGATTCGCCGAAGTTGTTGACCAGCACGTCGAGGCGGCCTTCCTTGGCGATGCACTCGTCGATCATGCTTCTGTGCGTGGCGGAGTCGTGTGCCTCAAAGTAGACAAGCTCGGCCTGACCGCCGCGGGCTCTGGCGGCCTCAACGGCAGCCTTGCCGGTCTCCATGTTGCGGCAGGCATAGTAGACCTTCGCGCCCTCATCGACGAACAGGTCTGCGATCGCGCGGCCGATGCCGCGGGTGCACGCCGTGACCAGCGCGACTTTTCCTTCCAAACGGTTACTCATAACAGTACACTCCCTTTCATTTTGTGTGCGCGGTTTTGCAGCTTTGCGCCGGTGTGCGCGCACCGGCGCAGCGTATCAGAGGTTTGCGCCGTAATCGGCAACGAGCGCCTGACCGTTGAGCGGCGCAGAATCGTCGCTGCACAAAAACAGCAGGATCTTGGCAATGTCGAGATCCGAGCACGTGCCGACATCGAGCGTGGAATGCTTTGCGGTGGACGCCTGCATGGCCTTGGCGGCCTTCGTGTACTTGCCTCTGGCCTTCATGGCGCGCATGGTCATGGGGGTCATGACCGTGCCGGGGCACACGCAGTTGGCGCGGATCTTCTGCTCGCCGTTGGCAAAGCGCAGCGCGATGTGCTTGGTCAGCGCGACCTCCGCGCCCTTCGAGACCGTGTAGGCTGCGCTGCCGTTGCCGTTCACGCCGCCGACGGAGGCGACGGTCGCGATCGTGCCGTAGCCCTGCGCGATGAACTGCTTGACAGCCGCGCGGGTAACGTACATCGTGCCCTTGACGTTCACGGTCAGGGTCGTGTCGAGATCGCTGGTAAGAAAATCGTCGATCGGCCGCATGGCGACATCGAGCACACCTGCGATATTGGCCAGCGCGTCGATCTTGCCGTACTTTTCCACACCGGCCGCAAACGCCGCCTTCACAGCGTCATTGTCGGTGATGTTGACGACAGCCGTCATGACCTCGCCGCCTGCTGCCTGAATGTCTGCCGCGACCTTGCTGAGGTTTTCCTCATGCATATCCGCCATGATGACGCTTGCGCCCTCATGTGCGAAGAGTTCGGCAGTCTTGGCGCCAATGCCGGAACCGGCGCCGGTGACGAAACAGACTTTTCCATCAAGTCTACCCATTTGTTTCTCCTTTGCTGATATAGAATGCGGCGGACGGACTGTGTGAGCCGCAGCCCGTCCGGTATGTTGGGATCACTCGTCCTTGAGCGGCCACTCCATGCCGATGCGCTCACACTGGCGCTCGGTATCCCAGAAGAAGCCCCAATCGGGCAGGTGACGGATGCGGGCGGTGTCCGCCGGCGTCCACGTCACGATCTCGCCCTTCTTGTAGAGGTCGTCGATCTCCTTATCGGTGTATCCGAACTCCTGCAGCACCTCGCGGTTGTGCTCGCCGAAGCACGGCGCGGATGCCACGATCTGCGAGGGGTTGTTCTTGAAGCGGTTCGTGATACCGATGCCCTTCATCTCGCCGAAGATCTGGTCTTCCCACTCGACAAGGTTCTCGCGCTCGGCGTACTGCGGGTCGTTTTCGATATCGCCCGGCTCATAGGCGCGCTGGTTCGGAATGCCGACCTTGTTGAAGATCTCCTCGAGCTCGGCGCAGGTGTGCTGCGCGCAGAAATCCGTGAGCGCCTGATCCGCCTTCTGCCCCATGGGGGTGTTGAGCGGGAAGCCGGGGATGCCCTTCGGCAGACCCGGCGTCACGCCCGGCGTGCCGACGCCGATGATGGGATAGCCCTTCTCGACCGGGCCGGGGCCATTGATGGCGACAAAGAGCTGCTTGTTGTCCTTCGTGGTGTAGAACGAGAAGCAGGCCGCAAGGTCGGAGTGGTTGCCGGTTCGGTACGGCACGGGCTCGCCGTCTTTCGGGTAGCCCTTGTTGTACCAGAGCACCGGATAGTTATCCAGCAGACGGAACATGGTGTCGTACTGCGCAACATCGCAGGACTCGCCCTTGCCGGTCTTGAGCGCGTGGATATATGCCGAGAGCGCGGTCATGCAGGCGTTGTAGGCCGTGACATAGTCAGACAGATAGGGGTTGACCTTCAGCGGCACATCCGTCGGGGACACGCCGTTCATGTACATATAACCGCCCATCGCCTGACCGGAGACATCATAGGATGCCTTGGACTTATACGGGCCCGTCTGGCCGTAGCCGGAGACGTGCACGATGCACAGCTTGCTGTTGACGCCCCAGCACACCTCGTCGGTGAGGCCCATCTTGGCATAGGTGCCGGCCTTGCTGGACTCGATCCAGATGTCGGCCCACTCGAGGCACTTTTTGAAGATCTTCTTGCCGGCGGGCGTGCGCGGGTTGCACGTGATGGAGTACTCGTTGCGGTGGTTCTGCGACCAGCTGGTCGTCCCGCGCGTACCGCAGGAGATCTTGGGCGCCTCAGACTGGAGCACCTTCGCGCCCATCTCTGCCATCAGACAGCCGGCGAAGGGGCCGGCGATGGCCGTGCCGGACACAAAGACCTTGACGCCGTTGAGAACGCCGAAGTCGGGGTATTCGCTGAACTTCTGCGTGAGGTTGCAGTCAATTTTTTTGAAACTCATGTATGCTGTGCCTCCTTTTTGTTGTGTTTTTCTACAGATTCCTCCGGATTCAAGATAAGCTGCCAACATGGGCAAAAGCCCATGCTGACAGCTTACCGTCTATTTGCGCTAAGATTTACTTTTTCGGGGGATACTCCAGGCCGATGCGCTTAGCCTGACGCTCCGGATCCCAGAAGAAGTGCCACTCAACGAAGTTCTTGATGCGGGCGGTGTCCGCCGGCGTCCAAGTCGCGAGCTCGCCCTTCTTGTAGAGTGCGTCGATCTCCTCGTCGGTGTAGCCAAAGTCCTTGAGAACCTCGCGGTTGTGCTCGCCGAAGCACGGCGCGGAAGCCACGATCTGGGACGGGTTCTTCTTGAAGATGTTCGTGACGCCGATGCCCTTCATCTTGCCGAAGCACTGGTCATCCCACTCGACGATGTTCTCGCGAGCCTCGTACTGCGGATCCTTCTCGATGTCGGCCGGGCCGTAAGCGCGCTGGCACGGGATACCGGCCTTGTTGAAGATCTCCTCGATCTCGTCGCAGGTGTGCTCGGCGCAGAACTTCGCGCACAGCTCATCCGCCTTCTTGCCGCGGGGGTCAAACAGCGGGAAGCCGGTGCAGTTCTTCGGGATGCCCTCGGTGACGCCGGGCTTGCCCATGCCGATGATCGGGTAACCGCGGGTGACAGGGCCCTGACCGACGATGGCGACAAACATGGCGTTGCCTTCCTTCGTGTCGTAGAACGAGAAGCAGGCAGCCTGGTCGCTCTTGTTGCCGGTGCGGAAGGGCACGGGCTCGCCCTGCTTCGGGTAGCCCTTGTTGAACCAGTTGGCCGGGTAGTTGTCGAGCAGGCGGAACATGGTGTCGTACTGCGCGACGTCGCAGGAATCACCCTCGCCGCTGTTCTTGGCGTTGATGTAGCCGGCGAGCGCGACCATGCAGGCGTTGTAAGCGGTGATGTAGTCGGACAGGTACGGGTTGACCTTCAGCGGGCCGGACGTCGGGGAGACGCCGTTCATGTACATGTAGCCGCCCATGGCCTGACCGGAGACGTCGTAGGAGGGCTTGTTCTTGGCCGGGCCGAACTGGCCGTAGCCGGACACGTGCACGATGGCGAGCTTCTTATTGTGCTTCCAGCAGACTTCGTCGGTCAGGCCGCGCTTGGCATAGGAGCCCGGACGGCCGGCCTCGATCCAGATGTCAGCCCACTCGACGCACTTGAGGAAGATCTTCTTGCCGGCGGGGCTGGCGGAGTTGATGGTGATGGAGTACTCGTTGCGGTGGTTCTGGCTCCACGCGAGGGTGCCGCGGGTCTGGCAGGCGATGGTCGGAGCCTCGGCCTGCAGGACCTTCGCGCCCATCTCGGCCATGAGGCAGCCGGCGAAGGGGCCGGCGATGTTCGTGCCGGTCACGAAGACCTTGACGCCCTTGAGAACGCCGAAGGAAGGATACTCGTCGAATTTCTGAGTCAGTTTGTTGTCGATTTCTTTCATGTTAGGATGACAATCCTTTCTGTGCGTATCGCACTGAATGAGGTTGATTGGTCGGAAGAAATTACTCTTTGGCAGCTTCTGCCTTCTTGTGCACGCTCGGGATCAGGAAGCAGACCACGATACCGACGATGACACAGATGAGCTGCACGAGCGCCACGGAGTGCAGCGCGCTGGCGGCAGCTGCGGGCACTGCCATGCCGGTGGCGGCCTTTTTGGTCATGCCCGTGACGAACATGGGCACGAAGATGGCAACACCGAACGGAGCAGTCATATCACGGAACACGTTGTACGTGCCGGAAGCGGAGGAGGACTCAGCCGGAGCAACACCGGACAGGGCGACCTTCATGAAGATGGTGCCGTTGCCGCCGATGCCGAGACCGACAAAGAACAGAGCGCCGCCCATCATGAGGATGCCGGCATTCTCGCCGATGAAGAGCATGATCAGAGAGCCGATGGCGACAAACACGAGCGCGATGGCAGCCACGACCTTCGGCTCCTTCTTGTCGGCCATGGGGCCGAGGACGACGGTGCCGATCGCCATGCCGAGGTACTCAATGCTCATGGCAACCGCAGCGACGGTGGCCTTGTCGATGGCATAACCGAAGCGGATGATCTCGGTCAGGCAGGCGGTCATAAGGCCCTGGGTCAGGAGCATGACCAGCACGGGGAGCACAAAGTTCTTACGAGCCATGAACTTGCCGTTGAGGATCGGGTTGGAGGCCTTCTTCTCAACCAGGAAGAGGACGATCAGACCGACGACGGCCACGCCGATGGATGCGAGCGTTGCGACGCTGGCCCAGCCGTTCTGCTGGCCGAAGGTGGGCACGCAGACGAGCGCACCGAACATGAGCAGGACGAACACGGCGCCTGCCCAGTCAAAGCCCTGCATGGTGCCTTTGGGGATGTTCGGGTTATCCTTGACCTTTGCAAAGCAGATCAGGAACGTGATCACGCACAGCGCGACGCAGACCCACATGACGATGCGCCATGCATTGGCCGTTCCGATGACCTTCATGATGATGCCGCCGACGGTGGGTCCAAAGATGACCATGCCGCAGGCAACTGCCATGTAGACCGTGAAGCCCTGGCCCATCTTCTCGGGCGGGAACTCCATCATGATGTAGGACATGACGACCGGGGCGATGCCGGCAGCGCCGATACCGACCATGAAGCGGAACACGAGCAGCAGCGGGATGTTCTGCGGGCAGATGGCGATGAGAGCCTGTCCGACCGTGTAAAGGCCCATGGCACTCAGCAGCATCTTTCTGCGGCCAATCACGCCGCCGAGCTTGCCCAGGATCGGCGCCATGGCGGCGGCAGCCAGGGAGTAAGCCAGCGTGATGAAGGTCAGGGACGAGTCGGCATCCCAGGCCGTGGAGATCGCGGTCGGCACCGAAGCGGTGAAGCCGCCGCAAAGGCTCAGGATCGCCGCCGCAATAGCGTAGGGCACAAAGCCTTTCATATAATTTTTGTTGTTTTCCATGAGTACATTCTCCTGTCTAGTGATTCCGGCACGAAGCCGTGTGACAGTTGGTTTCTTCTGCGTGCTCAATAGCCTTTGGCGAGGCTTTCCTCGACGAGCTTGCTGCGCACGACTTTCCCGTTTTCGTTCACGGGGATGTGATCCACCAATTCAATGGATTTGGGAATCTTGTACGGGGGGAGATAATTGAGTGCGAAGCGGATCAGGTCCTTATTTCCGACCGGGCCGTTCGTCTCCACGATGGCGTGGATACGGTGGCCCCAATCGGGATCCGGCAGGCCGATGACCACGGCGTCGACCACCTTGGGATGCTTTTTGAGCACCATCTCGACCTCGGCGGCAAAGACATTTTCTCCGCCGGTGACGATCATGTCGCTGCGGCGGTCGGCAAAGTACAGGTAGCCTTCCGCGTCCACATAGCCCATGTCGCCGACGCTGCGGAAGCCCTCGCTGTCCGTCGGCAGCGGCGGGATGTTCTTATATATCACGCGCGGGCTGTTGTCGCCCCAGGACATAAAGATCTCGCCGATCTCGCCGGTGGGCAGTTCGTGGCCGTCCTCATCGCGGATCGCGACCCTGCCGCAGTGCATCTTGCCGACGCTGCCGGGGTGGCGCAGCCACTCGTCGCCGCGGATGGACGTCATGCCGATGCACTCGGTCATGGCGTACATCTCGTAGAGCCGCTCGGGCGGGATGATCTGAAGCCACTCGCGCTTGAGATCCTGCGAGCAGACGCCGCCGGTATGGCAAAGCACCTCGAGGCTCGCAAGGTCTTCCTTCCGGAAGCCGGGCATGCGGCTGATGCGCTGCATGAGCGTCGGCACCATCTGGACATACTCGATGCGGTACTTTTTGATGAGCCGCACGATCGTCTCGGCGTCGAGCTTGGCCGGCATGACGAGCGTGTTGCCGCAGTAGAGGCCATTGAAGGCCGCCGAGTGCGGCGCGCCGTGAAACAGCGGGCCCGCGAGCAGCTGGCGCATCTCAAAGCGCATGCCGGACACGGCGAACCAGGTCCGCAGACCCTCGTCGCTCTCCCCTGCCGGCATGTCCTGCTCGATGACCTTCGTCTTCCCCGTCGTGCCTCCGGAGCAGTTGGCAAGATTGGGGATGGCGAGCACATCGGGGGGCATGTCCGCGGGGCAGTCGGCACACAGTGTTCTGAGTTCCGCCGTGCTCAGGCCGGGATAGCCGTCCGGCTTTTTGCGGTTCGTGATGACGAGCGCCGGAGACACACACGCGCAGATCTCCATCAGATTGCGCTGCGGCGCGCGGTTGGACACCGGCACGTAGCAGGCACCGGTCTTCCAGATGCCGAACGCGAGCGCGATGTGCGTCGGGATGTTCGGCAGCGCGGCGAGCACGCTCTTACCCGGGCCGACGCCCTGACCGAGCAGGTACCAGGCAATGCGGTTCGAGAGCTCGTGGAGCTCCCGCCACGTCATGACGGACTCCTTGTTTTCCGGGGAAACGTAAATGACCGCCGGCGCATCCGGCTTCACGGCGGCGATGTTCGCCAGCTGTGTGCCGGGTGTGAAGAAGCTCTCCGTCCCGGTATTGAAAATGTTAAAATGCTGCGTGCGCATCTCCATCACTTCCTGACAGCACTGAATTTTGCATACGCCGATCCCGCCCGCCCTCAGCGGGCGGGATCAGCGGCTTTGGAAAATTACTTCGGCAGGTTGTTCGGACGGTAGCCGCCGTCGATCTGCAGGCAGACGCCGGTGACGTAGGACGCGGCGCTGGAGGACAGGAACAGGATGCCGTTGGCAATGTCCTCGGGCTCGGCAAAGCGCTTCATCGGGATGGTATCACCGACGGAGTCCTTGGCGAACTGCGGCATATTGGCGACCATGTCGGTGTTGACAACGCCCGGAGCGACCGCGTTGACACGCACGCCCTTGTTGGCGAAGGAATAAGCGACGGACTTGGTCATGGCGATCAGGGCAGCCTTGCTGGCGGGGTACGGCAGGCCGGTCGGGCAGCCATAGACACCGGCGACGGAAGCGGTATTGACGATGCAGCCCTTGGTCTTGACCAGGTGCGGGATCGCGTACTTCATCATGGTGTAGGGGGCCTTCATGTTCAGGTTGCAGACGGCATCCCACTCGGACTGCTTGAGCCTGGTCAGCCAGGTGCTGTTGTCGGTGCCGGCGTTGTTGACGAGCACGTCCAGACGGCCCCACTTGGCAATGATCTCTTTGTACAGTTCCTGAACGGCCTTGTAGTCGCACAGGTCGATGGCCTTGGTCATGACTTCGTAGTCGGGGTTGATCTCCTTGAGCGCTGCTAGAGCCTTGGCACCGGTCTCTTCATAGTGGCTGAGGAAGTACACTTTGGCACCCGCAGCGAGAAAGCCCTTGACTGCCGCGAAGCCGATGCCGCGACTACCACCGGTAACAAGAACGACCTTACCTTTGAATTCGTTTTCAAACATGATTTTTGTCCTTTCTTAACGCAAATCTTTGACCTTTTCCGGAGCTTTCCCGTCACCCCGGACACACACCAGCAGTTATGCTTTTGTTAAGGAACGATAATATTTTAACATTAGATTCGATTTTCTTCCGGGCGTTGCCTCCTGTTTTGCTATCGTTAAAAACGACAAAAAATAAGATTTCACAACAGATTTCGTGGCAAAACTGGCAAAGCCTCAAAAGACGACCGCTGTCGCTTTTGAGGCTTTGTCCACATTGACGATATTTTCTGTTAATTCTCACTTTCGACCGGGTATCTGGTGAAAATATTCCCGCGGCATCTTCTCGGTCACGATACCGAGCAGATCCATCATATAGCAGAAGCACAGCTGGAGCTGATCGGGCGACTGCCGCTCCGTCTCCGCGAGAATGCCGTCCATGGCATCATTCGCGATCTCGGCATACAGCCCGTGCAGCGCCACGACCGGCGGCTCGGACGGGACATAAAACTGCTCGAACTTCATATAGGGGTTCGCCACGAGGTAGACATATGTGCCGCTGTTCATGCGGCTCTCGGCGATCTCAAGCGTCTCCCCCTTGTCCGGCTGATAGCGGTAGCGGTGAAACGGCCCGAGGTTGACGAGGGTGTTCGGCTTGAGGCGGTAATCCAGACCGTTGACCGTGAGTGTACCGTGGCCGCTGCGCACGAGCAGGAACGTCTCGTCGTGATTATTGACATAGAGCGTCGGCGCCTTGATCTTGCGCACGCACGCCTTGATATCGCTGGGCAGGACATTGTTGACAAAATAGTCATGCGCGCCGGCCAGAACGGACTTCTCGTCCTTGGAGCTGAAAAATGCCGTGCCGGATGAACGTTCGTTAGCCATGCTGCTTCCTCCCCTGTCCTCTCTGCTTGCGGAACTCGCCTGGTGACATCTTGTTGAGCGCATAGAACACGCGGCCCATCGTGCGGTCAGAGCCGAAGCCCGTCTCCATGGCGATGTCGACTGTCGGCAGCTCCGTCGTCGTGAGCAGCGCCTCGGCATAGCGGACACGGAACATCGACAGAATCTGCTTGTAGCTGGAGTTCAGGCGCGTCTTGAGCTGCACACGCAGGATATTCTCCGAGGTATAGAGATCGTGCGCGATCTTTTCCGCGTCGATCGGCTCGGACATATTTTCATACAGATAGCTGATGGCGGAAATGAGCGTCTCACTCAGGATCATGCCGCGGTAGACCCGCCCGTTCTTCCCGTCGCTGAGCATGTCGTTGAGGTACCCTTGCGGGGTCATGCCGGTCAGCGCCTTGAAGCGGCGGAAAAACGTGATGCTCATATGAAAGCCGGAGATGGACGACACGTAGTCAAACGGCAGGCTGTCATACAGGAAGTACGACATGGCCAGGATCAATCGCACGCGGTTGACATACTGGCTGAAATTCAGCCCCGTGGCAATCAGCAGCGCGTGGTTGAGTGCCGTCTCATCCGCGTCGGACGAGACCGCCTCGGCGACCGAGGCCGCCGTGAGCTCCGCCGTGCTGTGCGTGGCGATATAGAGGCTGGCGCGCCGGCCGAGCGGCATCTCCAGCAGCGAGTACTGCTCCTTGCGGCGTGCGGCGGCGCGGTTATACAGCAGCTCGATCTTGCGCAGGTAGGAGCTGCGGATCACAGCCGAGCCGCAGCTGTTTTTCGCGCTCAGGTGGCGAAACTGCTCAAACTGCCGCGCGATCTGGCGAACATCGTCCCCTTCCGGCCCGATGACCGGCAGGCCGGTCACGATCTCGACCTCTCGCAGGTTGGTGATCTGATTGAACATATAGTAGCTCAAAAGCTGATAATCAAAGGCGGCGACCCAGAGCGTGAGCGTCTCCCCGAATTCGGGGCAGATCGTCAGCACCTGCGAGCACTGGATCCAAGCAACGCAGCCCGCCTGCACGGGGAATTCCTCCCCGTTGATGATAAAGCTACCGCTGCCGCTGCGGACAAGCACAAAATAGCTGTCCACCTCCATAACGGGGAACAGCTCCTCACTAATGGTGTGCTCCTGAAGACGGAGGTACTTATCCGGCCCGCAAAAATATCCGCTGCGCGGTGTCTCGCAGAGCGGCCTGTTTTTTCTCTTCAACGTGCTTAGCCCCCATTCGTGGTAACAATACGGCTTGCAAACCGGCAACCGACAATACTTCTGTTTATAGATTAACAGCTTTTTGTGCAAAAAACAAGTGAACGAATTTCAAACTTTAAACATTTTCCCAGTTGTGTTACAAAAAGCGAAAAGTGGCAAAAGGCCCGCCGGTGTGCATCCGGCGGGCCTTCGCGCTGTGATAAGATTGAAAGGAGTAAGAGGATGAAAAGGAAAATAGCAAAGAGAATTGATGCTGACTTACAGCTCGTAGCCGACGTGGAAGCCCTGATGCATGGCATCGCTGGACTGGCCCGGCTTGATGGCGTCGCCGATCACGTGGACTTCCGGCACGAACGCCTTGAGCTCTTCGGACAGCGGATCGTACTTGCGGGAGCCGAGGCCGAGGACAATGTAGTCAAAGCCCTTGAGCCACTCTTCCGTGCCGTCCTTGTGCTGGATCTTGACCTCGTGCTCGGTCACTTCGAGCACCTTGGAGTTGATGTAGCTCTTAACGCCCTCGCGGCGCAGGCTGGCGAGCGCAATGTTGCGGTTCGGCAGGCAGACGCCGGTCATGAGCTGCGGCTGCATCTCCACGAGCGTGACTTCCACGTCGCCGATGCTGCCGGTGGTGGCAAAGGAGTTCGGACGCGCGTCGGCCATGAGCATTTCGGCCGTCTCGCAGGCGACTTCGCCGCCGCCGAGGATGCAGACCGTGCCCTTCGGGATGGTGACCTTGCGGCTGAGGATATCGTGGGTGGTGATGATCGGATAGTCGCCGACGCCCTTGATGAAGGTCGGGATGAGCGGCGTCGCGCCGGTGGCGACGACGACGGCATCGGGCGCGAATTCCTTCACGTTCTCGACCGTGGCTTCCTTCTTGAACTCGAACTTCACGCCGGCCTTCTTGGCGCGGTAGTTCAGGTGCGTGAGCCACTTGCACATCTCCTGCTTGCCGGGAGAGACGACCGCCAGATTCAGCTGACCGCCGATCTGCTTGCTCTTCTCCCAGACGGTGACGTCGTGGCCGCGCTCGGCCGCCGTGACAGCGGTGTACATGCCGCCGGGGCCGGCGCCAATGACGAGGACCTTCTTCGGCTTGTCGGTCGGGTTGAACGGATAGTCATACTCGTGGCCGACGAGCGGGTTGATGTGGCACTTGCAGACCGGATGATGCGGATCTTCCGGCGTGATGCACCGGCCGCCGCAGGAGCCGCAGGGCGTGATGTCATCGAAGCGGTTCTCGTAAGCTTTCTTCGGCAGGTCGGGGTCTGCGAGCAAAGGACGGCCCATAGACACACCGTCCACCAGACCACGCTCCACCAGATCGGCGGCGTAGCGCACGTCGTTGATCTTGCCGACAACGAAAACCGGGATGTTCACGACCTTCTTGATCTCCGACGCCTCGTAGACGTTCATGCCGATCTTCTGGCTGTGGGAAGGAAGGATGTTCTGAAGGCCCTCATATTGGACGCCGCCGGAGACTTCGAGCATGTCAACGCCCGCAGCCTCGAACTTCGGGGCGAGGTAAAGCATTTCATCCAGGGAGTTGCCGCCCGGCTCACGCTCGGAACCGGAGACACGCAGCACGATCGGGAAATCGGGGCTGATGTTGCGGCGGCACTCTTCAATGATCTCCAGGATCAGGCGCGCGCGGTTGTCGATGCAGCCGCCGTACTCGTCCATGCGCTTATTGCGCAGCGGGCTGAGGAATGCGCCCGGCAGCATGTAAGCATGCGCGACGTGCAGGGCGATGCCGCCGCAGCCGGCCTCTTCGGCACGGCGCGCGGCCTGGCCGTACTGCTTGACGACCTTGTGGATCTCGTCAATGGTGATCGGGCGGCTGACAGCGCCGTTGGCGTTCGTGTTCACGGACGGGCCGAGCGGCGTGATGCCCTTGAGCGCACAGATGGACTCCGGGCCGGGGTGAATGAGCTGCGGGAAGAGCGTGCTGCCGGCATCGCTCACGCGCTTGGCAAAGGCAGCAAACTGCGGGACGAGGGAGTCCTTATCCAGCGCGGTCGTCTTGCCGATGTACCAATACTTATGATCGACCGTGACTGCGTCGATGACGACGTAGCCGGCGCCGCCCTCTGCGCGGCGCACAAAGATATCCGCGAGCTGCTTGGGCACCGTGCCGTTGGTCGCCTCATAGTGCATGCTCATCGGTGCCATGGCGATACGGTTTTTCAGCGTCGTTCTGCCCAGCTGCAGGGGCGAGAAGATTTTCGCATCTTTCATATCGGTTATCATGTGATTGCCTCCTGAACGATTATTAAATGTGTATCCCACGCGGCGGCCGCCCGCCGGACATACCGGCCGGAGGGCGCGCATGGGTGCTCCGGATGTTTCGTGCTTTCAGTATAAAGGAAACAGCGCGGCCATGTCGCACATTTTCTTGTTAAATAATCCACATTTTCAAAAAGAATTTCAGAAAATGATGGCGCGCAGGCAGACACTTTTTCCGTTTTCACTACATTTTGCACCCATTTTGTCGAAATTGTCCGTCGATAAAATGCCGAAAAAGCGCCGCGATCCCCGGGCGTTCTCTGTGGAAAGAAGCGAAACTGCACAAGAAATCGCAGCCGATTTTGTATATTACGCCACACTTCGTCCACCATGTGACAATAAAACTGAAGTTTTTGTACATTTCCCGCGCATGATTACGCCACATTCTTTCCGACACGTTTTGCGGCCTAGTGTTAAAATTTCTACAATAGCTGATGCAGAGCGGAATCCGGCCACCAGCGGCCGGTCTCCGCCGGATCATTCCCGGGTTCGTCGGACATGATTAAGGAACTCCGCTCTCAGGCAGACGTGTAGGAAATCAGATTCGGATTCATTCCAATGAAGAAAGGTGTATTTCATGAGTTACGATGCATTGTTTTCTCCCATCAAGCTCAGAGGGCTTGAGCTGAAAAACCGTGTGGTCCTGCCGGGTATGAACACCAAGATGGTCAAGGACAAGAACGACGTGGGCGAGGATCTGCCCGCCTACCATGCGGCGCGCGCAGCCGGCGGCTGCGGCCTGAACATTGTCGAGCTCGTCTCCATCTGCCCCGAGTGCCATGCATACCTGTACCTCGGTCTTTATAATGAGCACCACAGAGACCAGCTGCGCAAGATCACCGACGCGATCCACGCGGCCGGCGGCAAAGCAGGCGTGCAGATCTGGCACGGCGGCTTCGTGCCCGAAGAGTTCTTCGACAAGACCAACAAGCTTGAGACGCCTGACACGCTGACCGTCGAGCGCATCCACGAGATCGTCAAGCAGTTCGGCTACTCCGCCAAGCTCGCTGTCGAGGCCGGCTTTGACGCGCTCGAGTTCCACGGCGCGCACACTTACCTGCCGCACGAATTCATGAACCCCTCGCTCAACAAGCGCACCGATGAATACGGCAACCAGAGCCTGGAGAACCGCTGCCGCTTCAATCTCGAGGTCATCCGCGAGATGCGCAAGAACATGCCGGATGACATGCCGCTGCTCATGCGTCTGGACGCCATCGACGAGATGCTCCCGGCCGTGACCACGCAGGACGAGACCGTGCAGTTCATCAACTGGGCCGCCGAGGCCGGTGTCGATGCGATCGACCTGTCCCGCGGCAACGCCCGCAGCCTTGCGACCGTGTATGAAGTGCCGCCCTACAACCTGGAGCCCGGCTTCAACATGGACAACATCGCCGCCATCAAGGCGCGCGTGAATATCCCGGTCATCGGCGTCGGCCGCATCGTCGACCCCGCTCTGGCCGATCAGCTCATCCGTGAGGGCAAGATCGACATGGTCGCCGTCGGCCGTGCCCAGCTTGCCGATCCCGAATGGTGCAACAAGTCCATGGAAGGCCGCGAGGCGGAGATCCGCCGCTGCATCGGCTGCACCGAGGGCTGCTACGACAAGGTCATCGACCCGAAGGCCAAGCACATCACCTGCACCCGCAACCCGGGCCTCTGCCTGGAGTACAAGGGCCTCCCGAAGCCGGAGACGGCCAAGAACGTCATGGTCATCGGCGCCGGCATCGGCGGCCTGATGGCAGCCGAGTACCTCAAGGCCCGCGGCCACAATCCGACCGTCTATGAAGCCACCGACGCCCCGGGCGGCCACTTTGTGCTCGCCGGAAAGGCCCCGAAGAAGCAGGCCTTCACCGACGCCGTCATGTGGGACGCCGAGGAGTGCAAGCGTATGGGCATCGAGATCAAGACCGGCGTGACCGTCACGCCCGAGCTCATCAAGGAAGTCAAGCCCGACCACGTGATCGTCGCCACCGGCGCGCACTATGTCGCCCCGAACATTCCGGGTCTCGACACCGCGAAGGACGTCTATGTGGCTGAGGACGTGCTGGCCGGTAAGGCCATGCCGAAGGGCGAAACCATCATCCTCGGCGGCGGCGGCGTTGGCTGCGAGACCGCGCAGTTCCTCATCGAGCACGGCGTTACCGATGTGCGCGTGATGGATTCCAAGCGCGTCGGCAACAAGATGGGCATGCTGCGCACCATGTTCCTCGACATCGAGTACCCCGGCGATACCATCAAGAAGAGCCGCAACTCCAAGGTCACCAACATCGGCGACCACGAGATCACCTATGCGTTCACGAACAAGGCCAAGAAGACCGTTGAGAAGACCCGCCACTTTGATTCCCTCGTCATCGCCACCGGCATGCACTCCCGCCCGACGCAGGAGCTGACCGATGCGTGCAGCGAGCTCGGCATCCCCTGCGACGTGATCGGCAGCGCCAAGAAGGCTGACATGGGCATCGAAGCCACCGCCGACGCTTACGCCGCCGCCATGAAGGTCTGATCGCAAACGTCAAACACAGATAACAAGTCAGGAGGTTATCATTATGACAGTTGAAGAACGTCTCGAAGCACTCGAGAAAGAAGTGCAGCGTCTCAAGGACGTGCAGGCCATCAAGGAGCTCAAGAGCAAGTATTTCCGCGCGCTCGACACCAAGAACTGGGACGAGCTGGAGACGACCATGACCCCGAACATCTCCACGGCTTACTCCAACGGCAAGCTCGTTTTCCACGGCCCGAAGGAGATCACCAACTACTTCAAGGAGTCCATGCCCCATACCGAGATCACCCTGCATCAGGGCCACAACCCGGTCATCTGGTTTGAGAGCGACACCGTTGCCTACGGCAAGTGGTATCTGCAGGACAACCTGATCTTCGCCGAGGGCAACCCCTACTGCGGCACGCAGATTCAGGGCTCTGCCATCTACACCGACAAGTACGTCAAGGTCGACGGCCAGTGGCTGATCGAGGATACCGGCTACCTGCGCGTGTACGAGGAGTCCTTCCAGCGCGACAACACGCACCGCATCCGCATCAATATGTTCCGCCCGAAGAAAAAGAAAGTCGTCAAGAAAAAGTAAAGAAACCCGCTTTATTCAAGCCGTCGTACATTCGATGTATGGCGGCTTGAACCAAAATGAGTGAAAAAATCCCTGCGAACGGAGCGTGATCCCCGTGCTGAAAAAACTGCGGCGCAAAGTCTACCGAAAGATCCGTTTTCAGACCTGGTACCGCAAGGCATACTACTACCACCGCAAGCGGCGGGATCTGGACAAGACCATCGCCCAGTACCGCGGCGTGGATGTACTGAGCGACAAAAAGCGCCTGTACCGTCTGCGGCGCGACATGATCCGGAGCCTGTTCCGGTACGGCTCGTACTACAATGAATATTTCCTCTTCGGCTACGAGGGGAAGGACGCCGCCTACCGCGACAGCTTCATCACCGAGGGCGTGCGCATGAGCTACTACCCGCGCATGAACGACCCGAAGAACACGAACCTGCTCGAGAACAAGTACCTGACGTACCAGAAATTCCGCGACTTTTACGGCCGCGATGTGCTGCGCATCAAAAAAGGCGCGCAGCCGACGCCAGCCGCGCTCGAGGCGCTGCGCGATTTCACGCAGGCGCACCCGGATTACATCGTCAAGCCCATTTACGCCGCCTTCGGCAAGGGCGTACATACGGAGTCCATCCGCGACTACCCCTATCTCGAGGCTGCGCACGCCGCCTACAGCGCGCACGGCGCCATCCTCGAGCAGATCATCGAGCAGGGCGAGGCGCTCTCCCGCATCCACCCGCAGTCGGTCAACACACTGCGCATCCCGACGGTCGTTCTGGCCGACGGTGAGGTGCGGCTCTTCCACCCGACACTGCGCGTCGGACGCGGCGACGGCATCATCGACAACTTCAGCGCCGGCGGCATCAGCGCACTCATCGACCCCGAGACCGGGTGCATCCGCTCCGACGGCGCGGACAAAAAGGGCCGCCGCTACGCGGCCCATCCGGACACCGGCGTGCGCTTTAACGGCTACCGCCTCCCGGAATGGGACAAAGCCGTTGCCATGGTCACAACGGCGGCGCACATGGTGCCCGGAAATCACTATTGCGGCTGGGACCTTGCCTACAGCACACACGGCTGGTGCATGGTCGAGGCCAACTGCACCGCGCAGATGGGCGGCATGCAGATCATCACACAAACCGGCAGAAAGGCAGAGCTGGAAGCGCTCATCGCGCAGATGTGACGCCACTGCTGTAAATAAGCAAAGGAAGCCAACAAGGACAACATCGAAAGGAGAAAAAACCATGACTGAACTTGAAAAACTCGTAGAAAAAGACGCAATCCGTGACCAGTATTACGTTTACGCCCGCGCACTGGACCGCATCGACAACCCGCTCGGCAAGACCGTGTTCGCCGAGGACGCGCAGGTCGACTACGGCCCGACCTACAAGGGCACCGGCTACGGCTTCATCGACATGATGCTCAAGATGCACCGCAAGATGGTCTCCACGCACCACGTCATGACCAACATCCTCATCAAGCTCAACGAGGACGGCACCAAGGCTGCCGCCGAGGCGTATATGTACGCCGCCTGCAAGTACCGCAACGGCATGGTCGTCGTAGCGCGCTGCCGTGACATCGACCTCTGGGAGAAGCGCGACGGCAAGTGGCTCGTCGTCAAGCGCACCGTCGCCGGCGACAACACCATGATCCTGCACCCCGATTTCGCGCCCGACTACAACAACGGCCGCGACAAGGTCAAGGATCCGTCCTACGACTACTTCGAGACCATCGAGTAATCCCGCCATGGCGACGAGAAACATCCCATTCCCGGACAAAGTCCGCGACATGGTGCTCGATGTCATCAAGCACGTCCGCCGTCAGGAATACACGCCTGAGCAGCTGTGCCAGCTCCAGAAGATCATCGAATGCAAGTACTTCTACTGGTGGTGCATGGACATGAAAAAAGAGGAGTATGTGATGGAGCTGTTTACGGACGACTTCCGCTACTACCTCAATGGCCATCTCGCCGTCAAGGACAAGCTCCTGCAGGCGCGCAACGCCAAATGGTGCAACAAGGACATGCAGACGATGCACATGGGCCATCAGCCGATGATCTGGCTGATCGACGACACGCACGCACGCGGGGTATTCCAATACGAGGACCATATGTGCTATTATGATAACAGCGAGGTCCTGCAGGGCTGGCTGGTCTACTGCGACGATTTCGTCAAGGGCGACGACGGTGCGTGGCGCATCCAGAAGCTGCGCATGGCCTATCGCGAGATGGACGGCAGCTTCCGCAGCACCATGGTACCCAAGGACTGGGTGCCGGATGAATGGGACACACCAAACTACTAAGCAAACGAGGAAGCCGCACATTCGTGCGGCTTCCCTGCCGCCTCATTTTCTCAAAAGCATCCCGGCGGATGCCTTTGAAAAGCTGAGGAAGCTCCAAATCTGACGCAGGAGAATGCAACATGGAACAAAAACGGACACTGGGCAGCTGGATCTCCGCACGCAGATACATCCGCGACTTCGCCGCGGATTACGCTGCCCGGCACGGCGAGAACGCCGCCGAGATCGAAAAGGACATTCTGCAGGCTAAGAAGCGCAGCCACATCTCGCTCAACGAATATGAGTGGGTCGGCTATCACGACCGCACGGAGGCGCAAAAGCGCACCATGTCCACGCTCTGGACGCGCGCGGAGTTCCGCAAGAACTTCACCGACCGCCGCTACATTGCGATCCTGATGAACAAATACATCTTCTCCAAGGTCTTTTCCGACTTTTACGGCCGCCGCTGCGTGCAGGCGTCCGCCGTGGACGCGGCGCTGCTGCGCGCGCTCGCCGGCGACGCCGGGAAGGTCGTCTACAAGCCCAACTGCAAGGGTCAGGGCACGGGCGTGCGCATCCTCCCGGCGGCGACCGAGGCCGAACAGGCAGACACACTCGCGTATCTGCGCGCAAATTCCGGCGGCATCGTGGAAGAATACATCCAGCAGCATCCGACGCTCGCGCAGCTCAACCCCAGCGCCGTGAGCATCGTGCGCTTTTACACCGTGACCGCGCCGTCCGGGACGTATCTGTTTGCCCCGGTGCTCACGACCGCCATCGAAAAGGACATCTCCAACGGCTGCCAGGACGCACTGACCGCGATGATCGACATCCGCACCGGTGTCGTGCTCACGGACGCCGTGGATCAGAACAATTTCATCGACTATCATACGCACCCGGTCACGGGCGTGCCCTTCCCCGGCCTGCAGCTCCCGTTCTGGGACAAGACCATCGACATGATGCGCCGCGCCGTGCCGCTGGCAAGCAAGATCTCCAACATCGGCTGGGACGTGACCATGACCGCGGACGGCCCGCTCATCATCGAGGCCAACACCATTCCGGGCTTCAACACCGCGCAGTACCGCGGCTATGCCTGGGTCACGGACGGCTATGGCTATCAGCCGCTGTTCGACGAGCTCAACGGCCGCCCGTTCGTCAATAACGACCACTATGCGCGCGTGCTCTTGAAGCTCGACTAACATCTCACGGAGGTTCCGGTATGGAAGCTGTTCTCTCAGTCGCTTTCGGCGTCTGGATCGTCATCACCGCATTTGTCTACCGGGCCGTGACGGGCCCGAAGCGCGGGGACGGGCGGAAAAAATGAATCTGTATTTCCTGGGAATTCTCGCTGCGCTCGTCGTGTTCTTCGCCGTCGGCATCGGCGCGGGGCGCATGGTCAAGGATACGAACGACTACTACGTCTCCGGCCGCAACGCGCCGACGCTGCTGATCGTCGGGTCGCTCATCGCGTCGTTTCTTTCAACAGGCGCGTTTCTCGGCGACACGGGCGAGGTCTACTCCGGCTTTTTCATCGGCATCGTGACCGTCGGCGTCATTCAGGCGACGGGCTATATCTACGGTGCGGGCTTCTTCGGCCGGTACATCCGCCGGAGCGAGGTGACGACGCTGCCGGAGTATTTCGGCCGCCGCTTCTACTCGAAGCATCTGCGCCGGCTCTCGGCCGTGATTTTGCTCGTGTCCGTGAGCGCATATCTGCTCAGCGCCATTCAGGGCGTGGCCACGCTCATGAGCAGCATCACGGGCTATGACTACCGCCTGTGCGCCGTGATCGTGTGGCTGGCGTTCACCGCCTTCACGATCTATTCCGGTTCGCCGGGCGTGCTGCTGACGGACACGATCATGTTTCTCGTCTTTCTCGCGGCGGCGCTCGTCGCCGTGCCGTTTCTCATCCGTGCGGGCGGCGGCTGGTTCGCCGGCATCGAGGCGCTCGCCAACAGCGACACCATGCCCGGCATCCTCTCCTGGGCCGGAAACCCGGACTACCTCTATCCTGACGGCGTGAGCAACACGGTCTGGGCCGTAACGTATGGCATCGTCTGGGCACTCGTCGTGGCCATCAGCCCGTGGCAGACGAGCCGCTACCTCATGGCAAAGGACGAGCACGTCGTCCTGCGCTCGTCCGTCTGGTCGTCCATGGGCGTCATGGTCGTGACGATCGCGCTGTACTTTTCCGCCGCGTTCGTGCGCAACATCAACGGCAGCCTTCCGGGCAGCGAGGCCATGATCTGGGCCGCCACGCATGTGCTGCCGCCGGTCATCGGCATGCTGCTGCTCATCGGCATCAGCGCCGCCGGCATCTCGTCGGCATCGACGTTTTTGTCGCTGATCGGCTTTTCCGTCGTCAACGACATTCTGCCCGAGGCCGAAAGCGACCGCAAAAAGCTCGCCCGCTCCCGCTGGGCGATGCTGGCGGTCAGCCTTGTCGTGCTTGCGCTCGCCTACCTCAATCCCCCGCAGATCTTCCTCATCATGTATTTCGGCGGCACCGTCATCGCGGGCGCGTGGAGCCTCGTCGCGTTCGGCAGCGTGTGGAGCCGCCGGCTGAGCCGCTGCGGCGCGTATCTCGGGATGCTGCTCGGCTTTCTCGGCTGTGTGGGCGCGAAGGCAATCTACGCCCTGCGCGGCATCACACCGCCGGTCTGGGCGGATGCGTTTTTCATCGGCATCGTGCTGAGTATCCTCGGCGCGGTGATCGGCTCTGCGCTCCGGCCGCCGACGAGTGAGGAGCAGCTCGCGCGCGAACGGCTCTTCGATGCGCCCACCGGCCCGGACGAGGCCGCCGCCTGCCGAAAGGACCGGCGGCTGTGGCGGGTGTACCTCGTATTTGGCCTGTGCGTGGGCCTGTTTTTCCTGTTTTTCTATGCCATTCCCTACAGCCGCGCGCTGTGATCTTCCCCGGAGGTGACCGCCATGCCGGACACGCTGAATCTGTATTACGCCCGCATCGCCAACATGGGCGATCTGCTCAACCCGCTCATCATCGAGCGCTGCTTCGGCTATCGGGTCGAGCGCTGCTCGTTTCTCACCGGCGACCTGTGCGCCATCGGCAGCGGTCTGGCGCAATATAAGCTGCACGGCAATCCGCTCATGAAGCTGCAGCAGTGCATCAACGGCCGGACGCACCCGCACGTGGACGTCTGGGGCTCCGGATTCATCAACTACGACGATGCGCAGGGGCGCTTTTTCAAGCGCGATATGTGCTTTCACGCCGTGCGCGGCGAGCTGACGCGCCGCAGTGTCGAGCGCATGACCGGCCGCACGCTCGACATTCCGACCGGCGACGGCGGCATCCTCGCAGACGAGCTGCTGGACACGCTGCCCGAAAAACGGTATGATATCGGCATCGTGCCGCACGTCTGCGACCTGAATGATCCCGCCGTGACGGATCTGCTGGGCCGGTACGAAAACACGAAGTTCATCAACGTCAAGGATGACCCCATCGCCGTGCTGACCGAGATCGCGCAGTGCCGCTGCATTCTCTCGAGCAGCCTGCACGGGCTGATCGCGGCCGACAGCTTCCACATCCCGAATCTGCACATCGTCTTTTCCGACCGCCCGCTCGGCGACGGGTATAAGTTCGATGATTACTATTCTGCCTATGGCGTGCAGCATTCGCCGCGCGACCTGCGCGTGAGCGCAGCGCCCGCCATCGCCGAGATCCGGGACGGCTGGCGTATCCGGCCGGAGCAGGTCGAGGAGAAAAAGCGCCAGATGCGCGCGGCTTTCCCCTACCCGGCCGTGAATGGAGGCAGCCTATGAATGATCTGATCTCGGTCGTCATCCCGACCTATAACCGCAGGGACAAGCTGCCGGCGTGCATTGCAAGCGTGTTGGCGCAGACCTACCGGAACATCGAGGTCATCGTCGTGGACGACGCCTCGACCGACGGCACGGAGCGCCTGTTCGACCGCGGCACCGACCCGCGCGTGCACTATATGCGCTACGGCGACAACCGCGGCGCGTGCTATGCCCGCAACCTCGGCGCGCAACAGGCACGCGGCAGCATCCTCGCCTTTCAGGACAGCGACGATCTCTGGCACCCGGACAAGCTGCAAAAGCAGTATGATCTGCTCACGGCCACCGGGGCCGATCTGTGCTACTGCGGCATGAACCGCGTCGCCGCAAACGGCAGCTCGTTTTATTACCCCGTGCACGCGCCGCATCCCGGCCGCGCGCTGGAGGATTTTCTGGCCGAGAACCGCGCCAGCACCCAGACCATGCTCATGCACCGCGCCGTGTGGGAGGCCGTGCGCTTCGACGAGACCATCCGCCGCTATCAGGACTGGGACTTTGCCATCCGGGCGGCCGCACGCTTCCGGCTCGTGTACCTGCCGGAGGCACTGGTGGAGTCCGAGGTCGGCGGCGACAGCATCTCCGCCGTCGTCAAATCCTACCCCCACCTGCTGCGGCTGTATGAAAAGCACGCAGCGCTCTACCAACGCTTTCCGCGCAGCGACGCCGTGATGAACCGCCGTCTCGGCAAGCGCTGCCACCCGACCGACCCGGCGCGCGCCGCCGCGCACTTCCGCAAAAGTTTCCGGCTCAGCCACAATCCCTATGACCTGAGCTATTACCTCGCCAACTGCCTGCGCGCCCGCCGGCAGCAGAAAGGACAGACACCATGACCGCATTCGTCATTTTGCATTACCGCGCCATCGACACGACCCGCAGCTGCGTCAAGAGTATCCGCGCGCTCGCGGGCGACAAGCACATCGTCATCGTGGACAACGCCTCCCCGAACGGCACGGGCGCTGTTCTGGCGGAGGAATTCGCCGCGAGCCCGGACGTGACCGTGCTGCTGCACGGCAAGAACGACGGCTTTGCCCGCGGCAACAACGTCGGCACGCGCTGGGTGTGCGAGCATCTGGACGCGGACTTCACCGTCGTGCTCAACAACGACGTCGAGATCCCGCAGCACGACTTCATTCCCCAGATCGCGCGCATTTACGCGCAGCACCCGTTCGACCTGCTCGGGCCGGACATTGTGTCGGTGTTCTCCGGCATTCACCAGAGCCCGAAAACGCTGCACGGCTGCACGCTCGAGAGCGTGCGGCACAAGCGCGCCTGCGTTGCGCGCAGCAAAAATCCCATCCTCCTGCTGCTGAGCAGCGGCGAAAAAAACAGCCCCGCCATCTGGCGGCTCGTGCAGATCCGCAACCGGAAAAAGCAGCACATTGACACCACGCGCCCCGCGGAGGGCGTCGTGCTGCACGGCTCGTGCGTGATCTTCTCGCAGCGCTATCTTGCCCGCCACCCCGAGCCGTTTTACCCGAAAACGTTCATGTACTACGAGATGGAGATCCTCGACTGGATCTGCCGCCAGGAGGGCAGCGTCGTGCGCTACGACCCGTCGATCTCCGTGCTGCACTATCAGTACGTGGCCTCGAAGATGGAGTACCGCTCGATCGTGCGGCGCTCAAAATTCGTCATCGACTGCCTGCTCGACTCGCTCGACGCGGCCGAGGAGCTGATCCTTGCATCCGAGGCGGCAGAGCCCGCGGCAGCGCAGCCGGTAAACACCGTCGCGCTCGCGGACGCCTGAGCGCGCAGAAAGGCGGCACCGCGCCATGAAAAAGAAAAAGACCCGCCGCGCGACTCGGGCGTTTTACGCCGGGCTGTCCTACCTCTCGCCGCGGTGGAACACAAAACTGTTATACCTGCGCAAGTTCGGCCGTCTGCCGGATCTGAAGCACCCGCAGACGCTCAACGAAAAGCTGCTCAAGCAAAAGCTCGAGCGCTTCGGCACGGACCCCGTCGTGCGCCAGTGCGCGGACAAATACCGCGTGCGCGACTATGTGGACGGCTGCGGCTGCGGCGGCACGCTCAACCGCCTGCTCGCCGTGTACGACCGGCCGGAGGACATCGACTGGGACGCGTTGCCGGAGCGGTTCGCCGTCAAGTGGAACTTCGGCTGCGGCTACAACCTCATCTGCACGGACAAAAGCGCGCTCGACACGAACGCTGCCGAAAAGCAGCTGCGCGCCTGGGGACGCGAGCCGTTCTGGGCGTATTACTCCGAGCTCCAGTACCGCCATGTGGACAAGAAACTGCTGATCGAGGAATACATCGGCACGCCGGACGGCACGCTGCCGGAGGACTATAAATTTTACTGCTTCCACGGCCGGGCGGATTGTGTTATGCTCTGCGTGGGGCGCGACGAGGGCTGGCCGAGGTTTTATTTCTTCGACCGGGACTTCCGGCTCCTGCGCATCAACCGCGACTCGCAGGCCGCACCCGAGGACTTCACGCTGCCGAAGCCGGCAGGGCTGGACGAAGCCTTTGCCATTGCCGACCGGCTGAGCAAGCCGTTTGACTTCGTGCGCGTGGATCTGTATCTCACGCCGCGCGGTGTGCGCTTCGGTGAGCTGACATTCACCCCGGCGGCCGCGCTGGACAACAAGCGCCTGCCGGAGACCGACCTGCGCTTTGGCCGCAGGATGGAGGAAACACTATGAACATTGCCATTCTCGGCGCAGGCAACAGCGGCTGCGCACTTGCGGCCGACTACGCCGCGCGCGGCCATGAGGTCACGCTCATCAAGACCTCGCACAGCCTGCACGACGACAATTTCTCGCACCTGTGCGCGACCGGCGGCCGGATGCGCATCCACGAATTCGGCACGGACACGGACTGCGTGATCGCGCACCTGTCGCGCGACGTGGCGGATGTGCGCGGCAAGGACATCGTGCTGCTGTGCACGCAGACGGGCTACCACCATGACGTGCTGCGGCGCGTCGTGCCGTTTCTGACGCCGGGGCAGATCCTGCTGATGATTCCAGGCTACCTCTCCACCGCCTACGCGCTGGGGCTGCACCCGGCCGACGGCGTCATCTTCGCCGAGGCGGAGAGCAACTTCATCGACGGGCGCATCGGCGCGCCCGGGGAGTTTCAGGTGGGCTTTCGCAACGTGCGCAACCCCATCGGCGTCTACCCGCACAACGCGCTCCCGGCGGCACGGGAAGTGCTCGACCGGCTGGGCACGCCGTTTGTGTATCTCAGGAGCGTGGCCGAGGCCGCGCTGCACAACCCAAACATGATCGTGCACACGGTCGGCGCCGTGATGAGCATCCCGCGCATCGAGGCCACGCACGGCGACTTCTGTATGTACCACGAGGCGTTCACGCCGTCGACCTGGAACCTGCTCGAGGCGCTCGACGGCGAGAAAATGCGCGTGCTCGAGCACCTTGGCTGCGACCCCGTGCCGTATGTCGAGGCGTGTAAATTCCGCAACAGTCTCGACGATGCACGTGACGCGAAGGAGGTCTTTTTCGCCTACGCCGCCATGCCGGAGCGGGCAAAAGGGCCGCTGACCGTGCGCTCGCGCTACATCACGGAGGATGTGCCGCAGGGGCTCGGCCTGCTGGAGTCGCTGGGTGCGGCGCTGGGTGTGCCGACGCCGGTGTGCTCGTCGCTGATCGAGATCGCCTCGGCGGCGCTCGGCTGTGACCTGCGCGCGCAGGGCCGCACGATCGAGCGGCTCGGCCGGGACAACATCCGGGCCATTCTGGACGATGCAGAGAGGGGCGCTGAACCATGTCCCGCTGGAACGCACTGAAAAAGACTTACCGCATGTGCACGCGCCTACGCGCGCAGCGCGGCGGCAGCCGGATGGGCTATCTGCTCGACGCGCTGTGGTGCAGTGTGCGGCACGGCGCATCGCCGGAAAACTACTTTGTGCTCCGCTTCTTTGCCCTGCCGGACTGGCAGCGTGCGGCCTTCCTCACATCCGGCCGCTCCAGTGCGCTCGACCGGGCGCTCAACCGCAATGCCGCGGCGGCGGAAAAGGAAGCCCTTGCAAGCAAGGCGCGCTTTCTCACGGTGTTCGCGCCCGATGTCCGGCGGGCACACGTCTACGCGCCGGAAGCGGACTTTGCCGCTTTCTGCACCTTTCTGGATGAGAACGACACGTTCTTTCTCAAGCCCGTCGGCGGCACGATGGGCCGCGGCATCGAGCACCGCCGCAGCGCCGCCATCCCCGACCGTGCCGCATTTTACAACGACTGCCGGGCGCAGCGGCTGCTGCTCGAGGCGTCCATCCGGCAGCACCCCGCGCTCGAGGCACTCAGCCCCGGGTGCGTCAACAGTGTGCGCGTCAACGCCGCGCGCGGCCGCGGCGGCCGCGTCCGGCTCATCGGCGCGTGCCTCAAGTGCGGCGGTCAAGGCGCCGCGACCGACAACTTCCACACCGGCGGCATCGCCTACCCGCTGGAGCTGGCGTCCGGCCGCGTGTCCGGCCCGGGCCGCAACAACACCGATCTCGGCGACTATACCCGCCACCCAGCATCGGGTGCGTATCTGCCCGGGTTCCAGATCCCGTTCTGGCCCGAGCTCACCGCGTGCGTGCGCCGGGCCATGGACCGCGTGCCCGGCATGGGCTACGTCGGCTGGGACATCGCCGTGACGCCCGACGGGCCGGAGCTCATTGAGGGCAACTGGCACTGGCCGGGCGGCAACATCATTCAATTCGACGGAGTGGGCAAATATCCGCTGCTCCGGGACTGTGCAGGTGAAACCGATGAAGAACATCCTCACTGAAAATAAAATGGTCAAAAATCTCCGCGCCTACCCCGTGCTGCACAAGCGCTGGTGCGGCTACGTCAAAGGCGTCCGTGAACTGCCGGAGGGCTTCACGGCCGAAAAGCTCTTTCACGACTACCTCAAGGTGCGGCGCAGCAACCCGGAAAAGCGCGTGTCCATGTCCGAGTACATGATCTTCGGCTTCTACGGCCTGACGACCGCGCAGCAAAAGCAGTACCTCACCGACGTGGAGGCGACGTTGCTCATGCGCCCGTACAACAGCGCCGCCGAGCCGTATCTCAAGAGTAAGGTAACATTCCTGAAAAATTTCACGCAGTTTGTCAGCCGCGGCTGGCTGTACCTGCCGGAGAGCGATCTTGCGGCCTTTGACGCCTTTGTGCGCCGGTACCACAGCATCGCGCTCAAGCCGCAGTATTCCAGCTGGGGCATCGGTTTCCGCAAGCTGACGGAGGCTGAGTGGGACGCAGCACCCGACCGGCAGGCGCTGTTTGACGAGCTGTGCGCGGGCAAGTATCTGGCCGAGGAATTCATCCAGTCGGATGCCTCCCTCGCGCGCTTTCACCCGGAGTCGCTCAACACGCTGCGCGTGATCACGTTCCGCCGCGGCGAGCGCTTTGAGGTCTTTGGCGCGGGCCTGCGCGTGGGCAACAACGGCCTGCACGTCGATAACGCCCACGGCGGCGGCATCTTCTGCGAGATCGACCCGGCAACCGGCGTCATCATGACCGACGGTCTCGACGAGCACGGCAACAGCTACATCCTGCACCCGATGACCGGCGTGCCCTTCCGGGGCGAGGTGATCCCGCAGTGGGAAGAGGTGCGTGCCTTCTGCCGTAGCGCCGCGCAGACGCTGCCGTGCCTGCGTGTCGTCGGCTGGGACGTAGCCATTTTGCCCGGCGGCAAACTGGAGCTCATCGAGGGCAACCACAACCCCGGCATGAACATCGTGCAGGCACCGGCCAAGCACGGCGTGCACGACAAGTTCGCGCACATGCTGCTCGACTTTTACGGTGACCCGGCGCAGTACGCCTACGAGACGGTGAAGCAGCCATGAGCAATTTCACCTTTTCGCCCACGGATATTCCCGGCGTGCAGATCGTCGACGTAAAGAGCTTCGGCGATGCGCGCGGCTATTTCATGGAAACCTACAGGGCGGCCGACTTTGCCGCTGCCGGCATCACGGATGCGTTCGTGCAGGATAACCAGTCCTGCTCGCACCGCGGCGTGCTGCGCGGGCTGCACTTTCAAAAGCGGCACCAGCAGGCAAAGCTCGTGCGCGCGATCTCGGGCGAGATCTTTGACGTCGCCGTGGATCTGCGCCGCGGCAGCGCGACCTACGGCCGCTGGGTCGGCGTCGTGCTCAGCGCGGAAAACCGCCGCCAGCTCTACATCCCGCGCGGCTTTGCCCACGGATTTCAGGTGCTGAGCGAGCAGGCGGTCTTTGCCTACAAGTGCGGCGACGTGTACCACCCTGAGGACGAGGGCGGTCTGCGCTACGACGATGCGGACATCGGCATCGTCTGGCCGGGACAGGACACGCCCATCCTCAGCGAAAAGGATCAAAACTGGCCGGCGCTGCGTGCGCTCGGCATCGAGCTGTGATGTAGCAAGCGCTGCGGAGGTGAGATCATGAACATACTCGTCACCGGTGCAAACGGCCTGCTCGGGAGCTCCGTTATGACGGAGCTGCGCCGGCGCGGTCATCACGGCATCGCCGTCGGGCGCGCGCCGCAGTGCCGCAGCACAGACGCGGCGGCGTATGTGCAGGCAGACCTCTGCGATGCATCGGCTGTGCAGGCGCTCTTTGTCGGCGTGCAACCGGACGCGGTCATCCACTGCGCCGCATGGACGGACGTGGACGGTGCGGAGCTGCCGGAAAACCGCGAGCAGGTGTTTGCCGTCAACCGGGACAGCACGCAAAACGTGGCCGAGGCCAGCCGTGACCACGGCTGCAAGCTGCTGTATGTGACGACGGACTATGTCTTTGACGGGACGTATCCCGCCCCCTACCCAGCGGACTACGACCGCTTTGCCCCGCTGAATGTCTACGGGCAGAGCAAGCTCGACGGTGAGCGTGCCGTGTGCGGCACGCTCGCGCAGCACTTCATCGTGCGCACCTCGTGGCTCTACGGCGCGGGCGGCAAAAACTTCGTGCGCACCATGCTGCAGCTGAGCCGCACGCACGATACGCTGCGCGTCGTATGCGATCAGGTCGGCACGCCGACCTATGTCCCCGATCTCGCGCGGCTGCTCGCCGACATGGTCGAGACCGACCGATACGGCCGCTACAACGCGGTCAACAGCGGCGGCTACGTGAGCTGGTATGACTTCGCCTGCGAGATCTTCCGCACCGCCGGCATCCCCATGACCGTGCTGCCGGTGACGAGCGAGGAATATGGCCGCAGCCTTGCCGCGCGGCCGCACAACAGTCGGCTGGACACGGCCAAGCTGGCAGCCGCCGGTTTCCGGCCGCTGCCTGACTGGCAGGACGCGCTGGCGCGCTATCTCGCCGCAGAACAACCATAAACGACCGGGGCATCCCGCACCAATGTGCGCGGACGCCCCGGTTTTCTGTTATTCAGCGCTTAGGCTTGATGAGCGACACGAACGACCGGATGCCCGTATCCTGCGAGCCGCGCGGATAGACCAGCAGCGTGCGCGCCTTCGCCTTGAAGCCCTGCACCGGGCGAAACACCACACCGTCGATCCCCCAGCAGGCGACGCTCGCCGGCATGATGCTGAAGGCGATGCCGGTATTGATGATGAGGGCGATGCTGTAAAAATCGTCGGCATACATGCGCTTATTCTCCCGCAGGCCCATGTTGGCATACATGCCCGCGATCAGCCCGGCCGAGGGCTGACTGTCCTGCGCGCGGTTGAGCACGATCGGCATGCCCTTGAGCTCTCTTGGGTGGATCTCTTTTTTCGCCGCCAGCGGGTGCGAAGCGCTGATCATGACCATGCACGGATCCGAGAGCGTGACGCGGCTGTCGAGCCCCTTGCCGAGCTCCACGCCGAAGCCGGAGAGTACCGCCATATCCAGCCGCCCCTCGGCCAGACCGCTGAGCAGGCTCTGGTTGCTGCCGAGCTGGAACTCGATCTCCGCCTCCGGGTGCTGGCGGTGATATTTGCGGATCTGCGAGACGATGGTCCACAGCTCATAGGCCCCGGCATAACCGATGCGCAGATCCGTCGCGTTGCCGAGCGCAACCTTCTTGCCCTGCGCCGCGGCGTCGTTGTAGCGGATCATGAGCTGCCGGCACTGCCGGTAGAACACCTCGCCCGCCGGCGTCAGGCTCACGCCGCGCTTGCCGCGCACAAACAGCGCATAGCCGAGCTCCTGCTCGAGCAGCTTGATCTGCTGGCTGACTGCCGTCTGCGAGATGCACTGCTCCTCGGCGGCACGGGTGAAATTGAGGTGCTCTGCAGCCGATAAGAACACCGGAAGGCGCTGAATGCTCACAGTTTCCACACTCCTTGTCGAATAAGCAACGCTCAGCAGCGAAATATTGCTTTCTTTTATTATATCCATAACTTTTTCTTCTGACAAGGTCATAAAACAATATTGGACTGCGCTCTATAAAAATGATACAATTTTAACAAGGCAAGCATCCAGTCACACCCGTTCAAGGGTCATCAAACATTCCGTTTCATAAGGAGGACAAATACCATGGAAAAGATGCGTTTTGAAGGCAAGGTCGTCATCGTGACCGGCGCGAGCTCGGGCATTGGCCGCTCGACCGCGCGGCTGTTCGCCATGGAGGGCGCCAAGGTCGTCGCCGCGGCGCGCCGCCTGAAACGGCTAGAAGACCTGCGCGACAAGGTCGCCGCTGAAAACGCCCCCGGCGTCATCCTGCCGGTCAAAACGGACGTGCGCGACCCGGCACAGATCGAGGCCATGTTCGACACCTGCCTCAAGGAGTTCGGCCATCTGGACATCCTCGTCAACAACGCCGGCGTGCTCGACGGTCAGCTCCCCATCCACGAGACGACACCGGAGGTCTACGACATGATCTACGAGACCAACCAGCGCGCCGTGTTCCTGTGCTGCCAGCGCGCGATCAGGATCTTCCTCGAGCAGGGCACGCCGGCGAACATCGTCAACGTCGCCTCGGCAGCGTCCCTGCGCGGTCTGAAGGGCGGCGCGATGTACGTCACAACCAAGCACGCCGTGCTCGGCCTGACGCGCAACATCTCCGCTTCCTTCTTCGAGCGCGGCATCCGCTGCAACTGCATCGAGCCCGCGAACATCCTCACCGAGATCAACAAGGTGCCGCGCGAAAAGGGCATCGGCATCCTCGAATGGCAGATGCGCGCCGGCAAGGCTGCTCCGCTGCACACCATCACCAAGCCCGGCGAGAAGAAGCCCATCCTCGGCAAGCCGAAAGACTGCGCCAACGCCATCGCTTACCTGGCCGACGACGTTGCCGCGCGCTACATCTCCGGTGCGGAGCTGAAGGTCGACGCCGGCTGGCTCAACATGTAACCGCCCACATCTGCTGAGAAAGGAAACGCTACTATGTCGACGCATTATAAAGATTACTACGGCACGCATATGCCGTTCGGTCAGTTCCCGAAGTTCGGCGTTCTCTCGAGCGTGAAAGTGCTCATGACGGGCACGAACATCGCCGGCCCCTTCGCCGCGAGCATCATGGCCGAGATGGGCGCGCAGGTCGTGCAGGTCGAGTCCCCGAACATGCCCTGCCAGACCCGCGGCAACTACGGCTACTCGCAGGATCACCGCAACACGTACTCTATCACGCTCAACACCCGCACCGCCAAGGGCAAAGAGGTGCTCGAGAAGCTGATCGCGTGGGCGGACATCTGGATCGAGTCCGGCCGTCCCGGCACGTATGCCAAAAACGGCCTGAGCGACGAGCACATGTGGAAGATCAACCGCAAGCTCGCCATCGTCCACGTCTCCGGCTACGGCCAGACCGGCCCGGACAAGAACAAGGCGGCCTACGACGTCTCCGGCCAGGCCATGGGCGGCTACATGTACATGAACGGCACGAGCCCCACGTCTCCCCCGCTGAAGGTCAACCCGTACCTGTCCGACTACGCCACCGCCTACAACGCCTGCATCTGCGCGCTGTCCATCATGACCAACGCGCGCATCACCGGCGAGGGTGACGCATGCGACGTGTCGCAGTATGAGACGATGTTCCGCCTGCTGGGCAGCTACCCGGCCGAGTGGTTCAACAAGGGCTACCCCGGCCCGGGCGAGCCGGTCAAGTACCGCACCGGCAACGTCAGCGACATCGCGGCCGGTTTCTCGTTCTACGACTGCAAGGACGGCGGCACGATCTTCATCGGCATGGTCGGCGCCGGCAACACGAAAAAGGGCTACCCGCTCGTCGGTCTGCCCACGCCGGGCGACGGCACGGACCCCGACTTCCCCGAGGGCATGACGGGCTCGCTGAAGTCCCTGCCGCGCGGCCAGCGCATCGAGGCGGCCATCACGAAGTTCTGCGCCGAGCGCACCGTCGATGAGGTCGAGGCCATCATGAACAAGGCCGGCATCCCGAACCAGAAGGCCTTCGGCCCCGCGGACATCGAAAAGAGCGCACAGTACGCCGCCCGCCACGACATCGCCACCTGGACCGACAGCGTCTACGGCGAGATGAAGGGCATCGGCATCACGAACAAGTTCAAGAAGAACCCCGCGCAGATCGTCGCCTCCGCGCCGACGTTCGGCGAGCACAGCCGCGAGGTGCTGGAGTTCCTCGGCTACACGGAAGCGCAGATCGACGACATGTACGCCAAGGGCGTGACCGCGACCATGGATCCGCGCGAGACAGCCATCCAGTGGCACCTCAAGGACTGGCAGTTCTTCTGGAGAGACGACCAGGCCGAAAAGCTGGATCTGTAAAAGCATCCTATAACCATATAACCATAAATCAAAACGGAGGTTCCAAATATGGCTAGTTACAATCCCGGAACCTACGAGGGCACCGGCCGCGGCTACGGCGGGAAGCTCATCGTCAGCGTGACGGTATCGGAAAACCGGATCGAATCCGTAAAAGTGACGCAGCACAAGGAATACCGCGGCATTGCCTGGGGCCTGAACACGACGCCGATGGAGCGCTACCCCAAGCTGATCGTGGAGTACCAGACGCTGAACATCCCCACGGTCGACGGCGCAGATCTGACGTGCGCCGCCATCCTCGACGCGACGGCGGCAGCACTCAAGGCTGCCGGTGCGTCCAAGGAGGACATTGCCGCGCTCAAGGCTGCTCCCGCCCCGAAGGCACCGGAGTACCAGGACGAAGTGCGCACGGTCGACGTGGTCGTGTGCGGCGCGGGCGCAGGCGGTCTGGCCGCAGCCATTGAGGCGAAGCTGGCCGGCGCGGAAGTCGTCATCGTCGAAAAGCAGGGCATCACCGGCGGCGCCACCGCGAGAAGCGGCGGCAAGCTCCTCGGCGCCGGCACGAAGTGGCAGAAAAAGCAGGGCCTGTACGACACGAAGGACATGGTCTACGACTACCTCATGGACGTCGGCAACCGCAACGGCAAGTTCATGGACGAGTCGAAAAACCGCTATCTGGTCGATCACCTCAACCAGACGCTCGACTGGCTCACCTCCATCGAGGCGACCGTGAAGGGCGACCCCGCGGAAGTGCTCGCAGAGCCGTGGCAGCCGCTGTCCAAGCCCGTGGAAAAGGACGGCGTGCTCAAGACGCACTTTGACGTGCTCGACGTCGAACCCATCCACGTCAGCCTGCAGCCGTGGCGCGTGCACAACTCCCCCGGCGGCGGCGGACAGACCAACGGCGAAGGCGGCGAGATCTCCACGCCCCTGACGCTGTACTATGAAAACGACCTCGGCGGCGAGATCATCTACGACACCGCCATGAACGAGATCCTCACGGACGAGGCGGGTGTCGTCACCGGCGTGACGTGCACGCGCAAGGGCGGCGCCAAGCTCACGCTCTACGCAAGAAAGGGCGTCATCCTTGCGACCGGCGGCTATGCCCGCAACAAGGAAATGGTCGCGCGCTACCCCGTCGCACATTACTTCAGCAACGTGCCGCATGGCAACGTCGGCGACGGTCTGACGGCCGCCGAGAAGATCGGCGCGCTCAACTACGAGCATCCCGCCGTGCAGGTCGTGTACACGAGCCTAACCTGCGGCATCGGCATCAACGACGAGTCCGGCCTCATCGTCAACGACCGCGGCGAGCGCGTCGTCAACGAGTGGAGCTATCAGTACACGGTCAGCGACGCCATCGCCCGCTCCGGCAGCAACTGCGGCTGGTACATCACCAGCGGCAAAGAGCCCTACGGCGGCGTGCAGTACGGCTACAAGTCCGCTGTCGCCGGCAAGTCCAAAGATCCCTGCGCCACCTCCATCGAGGGTCTGGCCAAGAAGATGGGCTGCGACCCGGCCACGCTGCAGGCAACCTATGACCGCTACTGCGAGCTGGTCGAAAAGGGTGTCGACGAAGACTTCGGCAAGCCGGCCGAGTTCCTGCACCCGATCAAGGGGCCCAAGTTCGTGGCCCTGCGCATGCACCCGTGCGTGACCGTCACGTTCGGCGGTCTCGAGACGGACGTCTCCGCGCGCGTCATGAAGCCCGACGGCTCCGTGATCCCGCACCTATACGCCGCGGGCGAAGTTGCCGGCACCGGCATGTACGGCACGCAGTACCCGACCTGCGGCACGTCGATCGGCAGCGCCCTGTTCTATGGACGCATCGCCGGCCGCGCCGTCACCGATCAGGCTTTGCTGTAATCCCCCCTTACAGCATCCCAGATACGCAAGCGCCTCAGAACTTCCCTCTGAGGCGCTTGCCATTATGCACGATATGAAAAAGGAAGCATCCGGTTCGGATGCTTCCTTTGTGGTACGCCCGAGCGGATTTCCCCTCTCGGGGATAAACCTCGAATCCGCGGCGCACAGCAAAAAAACCTGCCTCACGGCAGGTTTTTTCGTGGTACGCCCGAGCGGATTCGAACCGCTGGCCTACAGAGTCGGAGTCTGAAAAATGCCGTTTTTTATCGTTTGATAAAGTGGCTGAAAGTATTGAAAATCAATGCTTTTTTCATTTTTCCGTTTGATAACGTTTGACGAAATAATTCAACTTTTCACATCGGAGTTGAACTTTTGTTGAACTTTTCCGGGCTTCAATCAGAGCATAAAAATCCCCTCGCAGTGCTTCGCGAGGGGCAGTTTCGTCCGCAGCTTCTTTAGCGAAATTTATCGGGGAAACTCGGTCAGTCCCGGTCAGTGCTTCGATCGGGTCATTCAAAAAGTTTGGAATCGATGTAGGCGCAAATCGCCTCTTTAACATCTGCCGGAAGTTCACTGAACGGAACGTTCGATGCCATCGCCGCTCGGAGCGGAATCTGTCGCCGGAATTCGTTGACGGCAGCCAGAAATTTTCGCCGTTCGCACCGCGTCAAAATATCACCTCATTTCTTTGGTTTTTCGTTGCTTAATAGACTAATTATCTAATATTCGTCGAGGGTTTGTCGAGGCTTCCGCCCATCAGGATTCGCTTCCGTCAGAGTAGCAATAATTCACGCCGACCGCATCCGCTCGACCGTCAACGAACAGCGCTGCCGCAATCGTATTCGGGTCTTTCACAGCTCGAGAAGCCGTCGCGCAGAACGCGTCAAAATTTCGAAGCCGCGTCTTTGCGTCAGCCGGGCGGTCAGCGGTCAGACCCAAATCAGCATGACGGTCGGCGTAATCGGCCAGAAGTTTGAGCATTACAGAATTTTCCTTGTGTTTGGTGCAGAGCTGCTGAAACTGCTCCGAGGTCATTGTGTCACAGAGGCGGAGAAGCTCGGCGTCATCGTGGTCGATTTTCGAGCCGTCGAGGGTGTCCCAAGCGTTCACGGCTGCTTCGTGTTCGCGACGGATTTTCTCAACCTCGAGGTTCGCGTCAATCGTGGCGCGGTCTTTCCGTCGCTGCAACTCGGCCACGGTTTCTCCATAACGTTTCTGGGTAATAATTCCATCCTTCATTTTCTGGTCGAGGGATTTTCGCTCGGCATCGACGCCGCCAATCACTTCGAGCGCGGCGTCCACAATTTCATGGACTCGTCTTCCATAGTTAATTTTCATTGATTTGAAGCATCCTTTCAAAGTTAAATATTTTTAAGTAATTCGAGCTTCGTTCGTGCTTCGTTCGAGCTTGAATTACAAATAGTTATCAAATAATTACAATTTGTTTAATCGAAATCGAGGTCGAGATTACGACCGAGGTTGCTAACGTCAAAATCCAAAGTTCCCGCCAGAGAAGCGACGTCAAAATCGAGCGTTCCGGCCAGATCGTCAAGGCCGACGTCGTAATCGCTGTAATCAGAATCCCGATCAGGGAAGCAATCATCATCAAGAAAAATGCGCTTTTGTCTCATCGAAAAATTCTCCTTTCAACGTCGAAAGTGTTTCCAGCAACGTCCTGAATGTGCAGCGTTCGGCCATCTGCGTCAACGTCGATTTTCAGTGTCGGAGCGTCAACCGCTCTGTAAGGCTGTTTTTCTGCGTTCTCTCGGGTTTCCTGTTTTCTGGTATGCCGATACCGAAAAAGGTAAAGATTCCCGCCGACGCGGTCTGTGACCGCCACATGATGTCCCTGCTGCGTTACAAGCAGATTCGGGGCATCAATCAGCGTTCGCGGTCGGTTCATCAGCCAGAAGCCGCAGACGCAAACGGCCAGAGCGGCCACGGCCAGAGCGGCAGCGGTCAAAATCTCACGCTTCACCGAGATCGACCCCCTTTCGTCGGGCTGCATCGAGAAGCGCCTCGCGAGTCAGCCGCAGCTCTCGCTCGCGGTTTTCGAGGCTGCGGAGGTAGCGCCGGAATTCGTCGACGCTTTCGGCAATGAAATAGCCGGGGCGCGCCGGATCCGTGCTCGCGCAAATGAAAGCGCCCGCACGACGTTCAGCCGCGATAGCCTTTGTAAGCTGCCGCTTTTGCAGACCGAGAAACGAACAGAGCGTCGAAGCGTCGGTTGCGTAATCTTCGCCGACGTTCAGGACTTCAGCGACCATCGCCGGACACCTCGCTTTCAGCTACAATAATTGCCTTTTTCTCCCAATATCGATTATTATACTCTTTTACTTTTTCCGGATGCGCCTGACGCCATTTCCGATTCGATGCGGCCACAACTTCGCGGTTGCGGCGGTAGTATTCGCGCCGGGCAGCGTTTCGAGCCTGTCTTGCAGCCTCACTAAGTTCACTCATTGGTTGATCGTTCCTTTCAAAAAACATAATTTTTTTCGCGTAAAGGTGCGTCCCCCCGTCCCCCGCCGTGGCGGGGAGACGGTAATCTGTGGGCGGGGGTGTCCCCCTAAGGGGGACGGGGCGACACCGTTTTTTCACTAAAACACCCGAAAAAGCCGGATTCCGCGTTCGCCGTGAGATTTCACGCCGACCTGAACGCCGACCCCACAAGATTCGAAAAGTTCGCTTCTGGCGGCCACGATCTGTTCGCGGATGACCGTTCCGGAGTTTTCTGCGTTGTGTCGGAATATCGCCCGATAAACGCTTTCGTAGCTGACGAAATCTCCGGCGGCGTTTTTTTCGGGGGCGTGGTCGATACACCAAGCCGCAACCTGATTCTGACGGATGTTATCGGCTGACCGCTCGACCACTCGCCACTCGAGGCAACTTTCATCAAACGTGAGCGGCATTTCGCCGCCTTTCGCGTCTCGCGGATTGAATTCCAGCTTTGCACGGCCGTCGAAGCGTTTGCCCTCTGCGATAAGGTTAAGCACGGAATCAGCAGAGCCACTAATTCCCATCGTTCCTGACAGCCGCTCGAATGTGTCCGTTACCAGACCAGCGCCCTTGCGGTCATGGTGGACGCAAAGAACCGCGATTTTCTCCTCTTGCGCCATCCGCTGCAGAGGCTCTAGCAACATGACATCGCTATCATAAGCGTTTGCGCCACCTGACCGAAAGCTCCCTCGAGCGCGGCTGTATGTATCAATAATCGCAAGGCGGATTTCCGGCCGGAAACGGTGAATTGCACGGATTTTGTCGACCAGTTCGCCGTCAGCGAGTTTCTCGTCAACCTGATTGGCGAAAAAAACGCCGCGGGGAATTGCAATGCTCATCCGTTCAGCACGAGCGGAAACGCGAGATTTTGAACCTTCAAGGTCGAAATACGCGACATTGCATTGGTGCGTTTTTCTGCCTAGAAAGTCGCTCCCGGTAGCAACAGCAGCGGCCAGTTGCAGAGCCAAAAACGATTTTCGGATTTTTGGAGCGCCTGACAAAAATGTCAACCCTACTGGCAGTAAACCGTCAACGATGAATTCCGGCGGTTGCCGCTCTTCGTCGGTCAGATCGCAGAGCTCATAGAATCCCTCGAGCGGCGCTCTGTGAGCGGCCTCCTGCTCACTGATTGAAATGCCACATTCGAGGCGCTTTCCGATTGTCTCGAAATCCACGCCCTGTTCGAGCAGTCGGTCAAGTGGGCTGTCAGTCATCCGCAGCACCCCCAGCCTGACCGGGATTCACCGCTCCCAGTTCGGCGTAAAATTCGCTCACGACGGCATTCAGCTCCGGCGTTCGAGTGAACGTCCAAATTCGATAGCCCGGATTCCACGGATTTTCACCCACTGACATCGGCTGAAAACCGGCGTCCATCAAACGCGAGACGAGGCGTGGCCGCGCTGTTGTGAAAGTAACATTTTTCGCGTTCATTCCGTCACCGCCAGTCCGTTGAGCTGCTCGACGAGCGCATCAAAATTTACAAGAGCCTTTCGCCCGACGTAAATGCACGGAAGCCATCCTTCCGCAGCCAAGCGCCGCAGCGCTGTTTCCGGCAAGATTCCGGTTCTGGCCGTTTCTCTGATCGTCAGCATTTTCGGAATTTGTTCATTTGTAGTCATTTTCGTGTCCTTTCGTCAAACAAAATTTTTGAGCAATGGACGCGATACCATGTAAAAAGTCTTGACAAGTTAGTATTTTTGATGTAGTATGATGGTGTAAAATTGATAGGTATCGCATCGGGCGGCAGAGAGACGGCAATCTCCCTGTCGTCCTTTTCTTTTGCTCTCGCACACATTATAACATATTGCAATCGCTCTGTCAAATATAGACAATTCCGCAAAAAAAAGTATATACAGGAGGCACAATATATTGTGTTTGCCGCCTTCCAAAGCGTCAAGCAGATTACTCATCGTAAACGCCGCAGCAAAAATTAAGGTCATTTTTCATTGAAAAAAATGGCCTTTCATGATATACTTTATTCATATATAGTACTGAACAGGGGGCGTTTTTTCATGGCAAACATTCAAGAACGGCGCGGCAAAAACGGCGAACTGATTTCGTATTCAATCCGCGTCCATCGTGGCCGTGGTGCTGACGGTCGGCAGCTGAAACCGTGGACGGCAACATTCAAAATCGAGCCGACATGGAGCGAAAAAACCGCCAAACGGAAAGCCTCGGCTTTCGCGGCGACCTTTGAAAAAGAGTGTCGAGAAGGTCGAGCCTCTGACAGTCGTCAAAAATTTCAAGACTACGCCGAATATGTTCTGCGGCTTAAAGAGCAGCGCGGCGACAAACGCTCCACGATCGAGGATTACCGCCAAATGTCGCGGCGGATTTACCCCGAAATTGGGCATTTGAAACTGTCAGAGATAAAGCCGAAAGACCTGAATCTCATGTACGAAAAATTCCAGCAGGACGGCATGAACCAGCGAACTGGGGGCAAACTTTCGCCGACGACAATCAATCGGTATCACCGTTTTGTCAGCATCGTCCTCGCTCAAGCTGTTCGCGAACAAATCATCCACGCAAACGTGGCGACGCTTGCAGAACCGCCACGGAAAGCGAAAACCACGCCTAACTGCGTCGCGCCGGAAGAATACCCTGCTATTCTGACAGCGCTCGAAACCGAACCGGAAAAATGGCGAATGGCAATCACGCTCCTGATTGCGACCGGATGCAGACGCGGCGAACTTTTCGGGCTGCGTTGGCAGGACATTGACCTCGACCGTCAAATCATCCACATCTGCAACGAAACCATGTATTCGCCCGGAAACGGTCTATATGAAACAACGCCCAAATCGCAAACAAGCGATCGTTACCTCGACATTGACGCGGCTCTGGCCGCAGAGCTTCGTGCATACAAAGCGCATCAAGCAGCCGAAATTCTCGAATACGGTGCAGCATATCAGCGCCGCGATTTCGTTTTCGCCCAGCCTGACGGTTCTCCGATGCATCCTGACAGTTTGAACACGTGGTTAAGCCGTTTCTGTAAACGTCACGGTCTGCGGCATCTGAATCCGCACAGTTTTCGCCATGGAAATGTGACGTTCCTCATTTCCGAGGGCATCGACGTTGTGACAGCTTCGCACCGCGCCGGACATTCAAGGCCATCCACGACGGCAAACATTTATGCGCATCCGCTCGAAAAGCGCAACCGCGAATGTGCCGAACTCATCGGTCAGGCAATGAAAAAACAGGCCTAAAACAGTCAAAACCGAGGTTGAGTTGAACTTTTGTTGAATTATCGCCCTTAAATCACGTTCAAAAAAAGAGAAAAAGCCAGTGTAACAATGCCGCAAAGCATTGAAAACACTGGCTTTTTTCGTGGTACGCCCGAGCGGATTCGAACCGCTGGCCTACAGAGTCGGAGTCTGTCACTCTATCCAGCTGAGCTACGGGCGCATATTCAGCAGGAGATATTATAGCAAAGTCCGGACAAAATGTAAAGCAGGATTTTCTGTTCCCATTTGACGGCGGATATGCTATACTGGTCGCAAGAAACCTGTATCGGAAGGACACACCCTCTATGAACCATAAACGCCTGCATACCCGCCTGCTTGCGCTGCTGCTGTGCTGCGCGCTCGTGCTGCCGCTGAGCGCCTGCGGCGAGGACAAAAGCACCACGCAGCAGATCTTTGCCATGGACACTGTCATGGATCTGACCGCCTACGGCAAGAAGGCCGACGACGGCATCAGCGCCGCCATCAGCATCATCAACAGCATGGACACGCTACTCGACCCGGAAAACGAGCGCAGCAAGACCTATGAGATCAACCACGCCATGGGCGGCTCCGTCGTCGTCAACGAGCAGATCGCCAAGATGCTGCGCACGGCGCAGACGGTATACGAGCGCTCGGACGGCGCGCTCGACCTGACGACCTACCCCCTGAGCAAGCTCTGGGGCTTCATCGACCAGAACTACCGCGTGCCGTCGGACGCGGAGATCGAGCGTCTGCTCCCGTGCGTGGACATGAGCAAGGTGCAGCTCTCGAGCACGGACGACAGCGCAAACTCGCTCGTGACCATGCCGGCGGACATGTCGCTGAGCTTCGGCGCGGTGGCCAAAGGCTGTGCGTCGGACTATGCCATTCAGGCCATGCGCGCCGCCGGCGTCACGAGCGGCGTGGTGTCCCTCGGCGGCAACGTGCAGACGCTCGGCAAAAAGCCGGACGGTAGCGACTGGAACATCGCCGTGCAGGATCCGAACGACACCGGCAGCTATCTCGGCTACCTCACCGTGGGCGAGACGGCCGTCATCACCTCCGGCAGCTACCAGCGCTTTTTCACCGAGGGCGGGCAGAAATACCACCACATTCTCTCCCCCAAGACCGGGCTGCCGGTGAACAACGGCCTGCTGTCCGTGACGATCGTGTGCGAGGACGGCACGCTGGCCGACTGCCTGTCGACCGCGATGTTCGTGCTCGGGCCGCAGGCGGCGCTCAACTACTGGCGCACCTACGGCGGGTTTGAGATGGTGCTCGTCAAGTCCGACGGCCATGTCATCCTCACCAACGGCCTGTACGGAAAATTCACGCCCAACGGCGACAACTATGTCGTCCAGTATGAAAGCTGATGGATAGGAAACTGCAAGATCGGGAATTTTTCCGGCGCGACGTACTCTGCGTCGCGCCGAATCTGGTTGGGCGCATTCTGGTGCGCCGGCTGCCGGACGGCACGCTGCTGCGTGCGCGCATCACGGAGACGGAAGCCTACCGCGGCGCGCAGGACACGGCCTGTCATGCCTGCCACGGGCGCACAAAGCGCACGGAGGTGCTCTATCACGACGGCGGCACGATCTACGTCTACCTCTGCTACGGCATGCACTGGATGCTCAACATCGTGACCGGACACGTGGACGAGCCGCAGGCCGTGCTCATCCGCGCGTGCGCGGACGGCGCGAACGGCCCCGGCAAGCTGACCAAGCGACTGCAGATCGACAAGGCGTTCAACGACGGCGATATCACGACCTGCCCGGAACTCTGGATCGAGGACGACGGGCGGCACTTCGCGCTCGAGACCGATACGCGCGTCGGCATCGGCTATGCCGCGCCCGAGGATCAGGCGCGGCTCTGGCGCTGGAAATGCGGCGCACAGGAGGATTGCACATGACCTACACACCGGACACCCCACTCGAGGCGCTGGCCGGCATCGGGCCGAAAAAAGCGCAGGCATTTCAAAAGCTCGGCGTGGCGACGCTGCGCGATCTGGCAGGATTGTACCCCCGCCGGTACGAGGACCGGACGCAGTTTCGCACGATCGCGGACGCACAGCCCGGCGAGGCCGTGTGCATCCGCGCCGCGGTCGCGGCCGAGCCGCGCGCGCAGTATGTCCGCAGCGGGCTCACACTCGTCAAGGTGCGCATCGCAGACGACACCGGCGCGCTGGACGTGACCTACTTCAACCAGCCCTACCGCAAAAACAATCTGCACGCGGGCGAAACGTACATTTTCTACGGCAAGGTGGAAGCCAACGGCTTTCGCAAGACGATGACGAACCCCGTCTGCGAGCAGGCGGCGCGCTGCGGCAGCGTGACCAACTGCTTTTACCCGGTCTATCCGCTGACGACCGGCGTGACGCAAAACGACATCCGCAAGGCTATGACGCCCGCGCTGCACGCCTGCATCGGGCAGCTGCAGGACGTGATCCCGGCGGACATCGCGCGCACCTATCACCTCGCACAGCAGGACTATGCCCTGCAGAACATCCACCAGCCGGCCGATGCGCAGGCGCTCGACACGGCGCGCAAGCGGCTGGTGTTCGAGGAGCTGTTCGTGCTCTCGACCGCCATGGCGCGCATCCGCTCGCAGCGGCGCGCCGAGGGCGGCATCCGTATGAAAGCCGCCGACCTCGAGACATTTTACCGCACGCTCCCCTTCTCGCCCACTGGGGCGCAGCGGCGCGCCGTCGCCGCCGCCGTGCAGGATATGATCTCCGGCGTGCCGATGAGCCGCCTCGTGCAGGGCGACGTCGGCTCGGGCAAGACGCTCGTCGCCGCGGCGTGCATCTGGTTTGCGCACGAAAACGACTGCCAGAGCGCCTTCATGGCGCCGACGGAGATCCTCACCGAGCAGCATGAACACACGCTGCGTACACTGCTCGAGCCGTTCGGCATCCGCGTCGGCCGGCTGACGGGCGCAATGACCGCGCGGCAGAAGCGTGAAGTAAAAGAGGCGCTCGCCGGCGGCCTGCTCGACGTCGTCGTCGGCACGCACGCGCTCATCAGCGACTCGGTGACGTTTTTCCGTCTCGGTCTCGTCATCACGGATGAGCAGCACCGCTTCGGCGTCGAGCAGCGCGCCGCGCTTGTGCGCAAGGGCGAGCAGCTGCACACGCTCGTCATGAGCGCAACGCCCATTCCGCGCACGCTGGCACTGCTGGTGTACGGCGATCTGGACGTGTCGATCATCGACGAGCTGCCGCCCGGCCGCCAGCCGGTGCAGACCGTGTGCGTGGACGAGCGCTACCGAGCGCGGCTCAACGCCTTCATCGACAAGCTCATCGGCGAGGGGCGGCAGGTGTTCGTCGTCTGCCCGAAGGTGGAGGAGACAGACGACGTTCCGTCCGATCTCAAGTCCGCCGAAGAGCACGCGCAGGTGCTACAGCGGACGTTTCCGCAGCACCGCGTGGCCTGCATCCACGGCCGCATGAAGGCCAAAGACAAGGACGCCTGCATGGCCGCCTTCGCCGCCGGAGAGACGGACATTCTCGTCTCGACGACGGTCATTGAGGTCGGCGTGGACGTGCCGAACGCGGCGCTCATGATCATCGAAAACGCCGAACGCTTCGGCCTCTCGCAGCTGCACCAGCTGCGCGGGCGCATCGGGCGCGGGCCGTTTCAGTCGTACTGCGTGCTCGTGTCGGACGCGCACACGGACGAAGCGCGCGCGCGCCTGAAGGTGCTGTGCGACACGGCCGACGGCTTTCAGATCGCGGAGGCCGACCTGCGCCAGCGCGGCCCGGGCGACTTCTTCGGCAACCGGCAGCACGGTCTGCCGGCACTGCACATCGCCGACCTCGGCACGAACATGACCGCTGTCAACGACGCGCGCGACGCGGCCCGCACGGTGCTCGCCGCCGACCCGACGCTCTCCGCGCCCGAGCACGCGGCGCTGCGCGCCCAGTGCGCGCGGCTCTTCGCCGCCAACGACGGTCATTTTAACTGACATCCAACGGAGGCATCCCATGACCATCGCACAAATTCTCAGCAAAATGATTGCCGCATCCAATGGCAATATCCACGACATTGACCACCTCCTGCGCGTCTGGGCCTACGCCCGCACGATCAGCGAATTGGAGGGGCTGGACGCGGAGACGCAGTATCTTCTGGAGGTCGCCGCCATCACGCACGACATTGCCTGCCCGCTCTGCCGCGAGAAATACGGCAACACCAACGGAGAATATCAGGAGCAGGAAGGCGCTGTGCTGGTGCGCAGCTTTCTGGCCGACACAGGCATGACGGAGGCGCAGATCGCGCGCGTGGCCTACCTTGTGGGGCATCACCACACGCTGCAGGACATTCACGGCCCGGACTACCAGATCCTCATCGAAGCCGACTACATCGCAAACGCATCCGAAAACGGATACAGCAAGCAGAGCGTCATGCACTTCATGGACACGGTCATGAAAACCGCGAGCGGCAAGCACCTCGCCGCCTCTGTTCTGGGCATTTGCGCAAGTAACCTCGGCTGCGCCGGCCGCTGACGGCGAGCACGCTACGAAACACACAGGAGGCAACGGTATGAAAATCCTGCTTTTGAGCTGCAGCACCGGCGAGGGGCACAACCACTGCGCGCTCGCCGTCAAGGAGGCGCTCGACGCGCGCGGACACGAGACATCCTTCCTCGATATGCTGCACATGTTCGACGACCCCGGGCCGCTGAGCTTTGACAAAATCCTCAACCGCATCTCGACCAAGGCGCCGGACGTGTTCGGCATGATGTACCACGCGGGTGCGATGTACAGCGCGACCGGCGTCACCTCGCCGGTCTACATGGCCAACATCCGCCACGCACGGCAGCTCAACGCCTTCATCCGCGACAACGGTTACGACGCCGTTGTCTGCTCGCACCTGTTCCCGATGGAAACGCTCACGTTCCTGCGCCGGTGGGAGCGCTGCGAGGTGAAATGCTGCGGCATCCTCTCGGATTATACGTGCATCCCGTTTCTCGCCGAGACCGACCTCGACGCTTACTTTCTGCCACACAGCGAGGTGCGGGAGCTGTGCATTCAGGCCGGGATGCCGGCCGAAAAGCTCATCGTGTCCGGCATGCCGGTGGCGGCGCGCTTTCTCGCGCCGATGGACAAGGCCGCCGCGCGCGCCGCGCTGGGGCTGCCGGCAGACAAAAAGATCTACCTCATCATGACCGGCGGCATCGGCTGCGGCGACGCCGTGTCGCTGTGCAACGCGATCCGCCGCGTGCCGGATGAAAACGCGCTGCTGTGCGTACTGCCCGGCCGGAACGAGGCGCTGCGGCAGGCGCTCGAGGACGCTTATCATGGGCAGGGCGTGCTGACCGTGCCGTTCACGGATCAGGTGCCGGCCTATATGCACGCGGCCGACGTGCTGCTGAGCAAGGCCGGCGGCATCTCCAGCTCCGAGGCCGCCATGCTGGGCGTGCCGCTCGTGCACACGATGGCCATCCCCGGTGTGGAGACGGAAAACGCCGCGTTCTTCGCGCGCCACGGCCTGTCGTTTTTCGCGCGCAGCGTGGACGAGGCGGCGCGCTTTGCCGACCGGCTCATCTATGACCCGGCATGTGCCGAACGTATGCTGGCCGCGCAGGCCGCCTGGCTGCCGCGCAACGGCGCAGAGCAGATTGCCGCTGCCGTCACGGCACAATGAAAAGCGAAAACAGCGCCCTGTGCGGGAAAACGTTCCTGTACAGGGCGCTGATTCTTTAGATATCGCTTTCGTCCAGCTCGAGCGTCTCGGCCAGCCGCACGGCAAAAGCCTCCGGCTGCCCGGCGACAAACTCTGCGTGCGCGCAGTCCGGAAACGCGACGAACGCCGTCTCCGGCAGCAGGCGGCGCACATGGCGGATGTCCAGTGCACGCTGGGAATATTCCTTGCTCCCATACCAGTACGACACACGCGCCGCCGTTTGCAGGCGCTTTGGCAGCGGATAGTGGAAACAGGAGTCAAACACGCGCCAGACATCGCGCCGGTCCATCCGCCCCAAGATCATGCAGACATCCTCCACCGCCGCCTGACCGAAGCGCTGCGCCGGAAACGCCCGGCGGATCAGCGCCAGGTGCCGCTGCGCAAACCGGATGACGAGATAGTTGCGCAGGGAAAAGCCCCGCGTCAGCCACCGCGGCGCGCGGTACGGCGTGATGGCCGCGTCGAGCACACACGTGCGCACCGCCACCTTCCCGTCCGCCAGCAGCCGCAGCGCGACCGCACCGCCCATGGACACGCCGTACAGCCCCCAGAGCGCGCTGATGCCCCGCTGCGCCAGCCAGTCGCCCAGCTCGGCCGCGATGGCCTCCACGCTCGTGTAGGGCGTCTTTTCGTCCGGGTCATGCGCCGGCAGCGCCGGTATGATGAGATGGTACTGCGTCTGCAGCCGCTCTGCCGCCGGCTGGAACATCCGCCAGCTCAGGCAGGCGCTGTGCAGCAGCAGGACAGTCTTTTCGTGTTCGGTTCCGAATTCATGTATGCGCATGGACGCCCCTCCCGGATTTGCACTCTGAATTATGATAGGCAGATATGCGCCGCGTTGTCAAGCGCGGGCAGCAAAAAAATCGTCCGCCCGGAAGGGGAATCCGGCGGACGATTCTTTGTTGGGGACAGCGGTCACGCACAGGCAAAGTGCGTGGTGTCACACCGCTGCAGGGAATGGGGGAAGAGAAGAGAGGTGAGGTGATTTGGCTTGATGCGTCTGTTGTTGGTATCGGTAACCGGAGAGATTCCGGGTACGATCGAAAGAAATTAACCGACGAGCGCCTTGCCGAGCGCCTGGCAGGCCGCGAGGGCCGCGTCATCGGGCGCTTCGTTGCAGATCACGCTGTCGCACGCGAGCTGGATACCGGAGCTGCGGCAGTCGCGCTCCCAGTTGTGCATCCACTCGCCGCCGCCCCAGCCGTAAGAGCCGAACAGGGCGACACGTTTGCCTTTCAGGCTGGACTTGCAGCCGTCGAACATCGGCTCGAACTCCATGTCCTCCAGAACTTCAGAGCCCATGGCCGGGCAGCCGAGCGCCACGGCGTCATATCCGCCGACGGCGGAACCATCCACATCGGAGGCGGTCAGAAGCACCGCGTCCGCGCCGGCACTTTTCATGCCCTCGAGCACGGCGTTGGCCATGGCCTCGGTGTTGCCGGTGCCGCTCCAATAGATGACTGCTGCTTTTTTCATGATGGTAACATCCTTTCATTTTGTGCTGTATTTCGCTGCTGCACGTTCACGGCGAGCTGCGCAATGCTCGAGCCCGCGTGCAGACGTTGGCAATAGATCTCCGTGCACCGCTGGTATTTTGCAAAGAGGTCGCGCGCCCGCTGCTCGTCGCCGTACACCTTCCAGAGGCCGGCGCACTTGAAATCAGCCGCGTGGTGCTCGATAAACCCTTTGACGTCTTCCGGCGGATAGCTCAGAAACAGGCCGATCTCGTGGGGGAATTCGTCGTACGCGCGCAGTCGCTCGATGAGCTTCATCAGGCACTGCTCGCTGCTGCCGCAGACATAGCCTGCGTGCCGCAGGATCTCTGCTGCCAACTGGTCCTGCAGATCCCGCTCCAGATCGCGTGGGCGGTACAGATACAGCAGCGCGCTCTTGTCCGTGAATCGCAGCGGGAGGAGGCAGAGTCCTTTGGGAACCAGCACCTGGTTATACTGGCGGATCTCCATGAGCAAAGTCTCCCGGTTTTCATACGGACAGGGGAACAGGCTGCCGGTCTTGATCCCGGCCAGTGTCGGCGCGCAGAGCCGTACGACGTTTTCCTCCGACATGGCTTGCCTCCTTGTCTGTGGTTGTTTACCGGTTTTCGCGCAGTGAGCAATGCTGCGCGATTGATAGTTAAAGTTGCCTAACTCATGTGTGAAAAGCTGCGCGTTTTGTTGCTTTCTGATGCTATGATACTGCATGATACACCTGGCATCCGCTCCAAATCATCGGAACATGGCTCCAAAATGAAAAATGTCGTCCGCCCCGCCGTCAGACCGCCGGCGTCTCCGGCGCGCAGCTGTCGCAGTCGATGCCGCTGCGGTAGGCGTTGGGCGAGACGCCGATGACGTCCCGGAACGCTTTGGCGAACTTGCTGCCGTTATCATACCCAAACTGACCGGCAATATCCAGCACCGTGCGGTCGGTCTGCCGCAGGAGCCGGGCAGCGCCATGCATTTTCTGCGCGCGCAGAAACGCCGCCGGCGACATGCCGTACACGCCGCGAAAGCTGCTGTTGATGAGCGTGGCCGAGGCGCCGAAGCGCTGCGAGAGCTCCGCGACCGTCAGTCGCCGCTCCGTGTTCTCGAGCAGATATGCGCCGATCTGCTCGGCGAGCTGCACCTGCGCCTGCGGGTAGCTGTGCTGCGGCTGGGCCGCCTGCACGGGGAACGCGCTCAAAAACAGCAGCAGCTCCAGGATCTTGACTTTGAAATAGCCCTTGCGGATGGCCTCTGGCACGGAGTAGAGCTCGGCAAAAATGTGCGCCACGCCCTGTGACGAGCGCGTGACAAAGCAGGCTGAGTCCGCGCAGAATTTTTCGACGAGTGCGCTCGGCCGCACCTCAACGTCCTCGAGAAAGCACGACAGGCAGTCCGGTGCGCGTGCCGGGTCGATCGACACCGTGATGCCGTGGTAGTGCCCGGTCGGGAAGCGCGCCGGGGCCGCTGCCGCCGAGCGCTGCACGATCGCCAGATCGCCCGGCGAAAGGAAAAAGCATGCGTCGCCATACGGGTAGGCGATGCGCCCCTCGCGGCAGTGGTGGATCTCCAGACAGCCGGGCGCGCGTGTGCGCTGCATGGCGCAGGCCGAGGCGTGCACGTCGTGATACACGATCTCAATGCCCGGGAAAACCGGGTAGACCGTCTGCACTACTTCCCCATCGGCGCCGCCGAGACGATAGACCGTGTACTCCGGATCCTGATGCAGCACCGTCGCCAGTGTGTCCGCGAAAGTTTCGTTTTGTTTTGCTGTGGCCATTGCGCCGCACCTCCTGTTTTTAGTTAGATGCATCTAATTTAGTAGGGAAATAAAAGCGCCGTTCCAAACGGCTCTATGCATACTTTATTATACCGTGCCCCTGCCGCCGCGTCAAGCGGCAGAGTACAAAAATGCCCTGCGGCCAAAGACCACAGGGCGTTTCTGGAGCTAGTGATGTGACTCGAACACACGACCTGCTGATTACGAATCAGCTGCTCTACCGACTGAGCTACACTAGCACATTTCTTACAGCTTGCACATTCTATCACATGTCTCCATGGATGTCAACAAAAAAGTTCGATGATTACTCTTTGTTTTCATGCATGAAAAAATGTCGCATTCCTGCACAAGTTGTCGATTTTTTTCGCTTCCTGTCAGTTGTGCAGAATTTGCACTGTTACAGCCCCCAGAAAAACACGCGCTGTTTCAGGCTTTCCCGCCCGCGGAGAAGATCAAAGTTCTTACATTTTCGTGACAATATGTTTACATAACTTTTTTCCGGCTTCCTGTTTGCTGTGAGTTATCAACATTTTCAACCGACTTTTCAACACCGGATTTTCTTTTCTATTTCAAGTGTTTGCTCCGATTCTGCATAAATAAGGAAACGTTGGAAACGGACTTTGTTGATTTCGCAAAAACCGATTTTGTTACCATAACACAAATCTCTCGCAGCCGCGAGAGATTTGAAAAAAAGCTTGACAGGCAAAATGCAGGATTTGTGCCGCTGGTGATGATTCAGAGCAGGCCGCTGTCGGCAAACGACACATAATCCTCGCCGCAGACGATGATATGATCCGCGAGCGTGATTCCTACGAGCAAAAGTGCGTCCCGGATGCGGCGCGTCGTGAGCTCATCCTCGCGCGACGGCAGCGCATAAGCGTCCACGTGGTTGTGGCTGAGGATGACGGACACCGCCTTCTGCGACAGGGCCGTCTCGACGATGGCGCGCACGGACACTTCTGCGGCATTGACCACGCCGCGGCCGACCTCCTTACAGCTGATGAGGCCGCACTTGGCGTCCAGACACAAGAGGTAGACGACCTCCGTGCGCTCATACAGGTACAGCGGCACGAGATAGTTCCCGGCGTCCTCGCTCGAGCGCAGGATCGTCTGCTGGCGGCGCTTGGCCATCTGGTACCGGCGGCCGACCTGCGGGATGAGCGTGAGGAGCGTGGCCACGTTCTCCCCCACGCCGGGCACGCGCATCATGTCCTCGTAGCTCGCCTCAAAGACCGCGTCGAACGTGCCGAAATGATCCAGCAGCGCGTGCGCGAGCTCGTTGACATCGCGCCGCGGCACGGCGTAAAACAGCAGCAGCTCGAGCACGCTGTGGTCATCGAAATTATCGAGCCCATTGCGCACGAAGCGCGCCTTCATACGGGCGCGGTGGCCGTCATGCACGCCCATAAAACGGCACCTCGGAGATCTCCATATTAGCCCAGGCATTGAGTTCGCTGCCGGCGCGCGCGCCGTGCAGATACTCATAATACGCCTGGCAGCCGATCATGGCGGCATTGTCGCCGCAGAGCTTCAGCGGCGGGACGAACAAGCGGATGCCGGCCGCGTCACACGCGGCCTGAAAATCGCCGCGGATGCGGGAATTGGCCGCGACGCCGCCCGCCACGGCGAGCTTGTCATAGCCGAGCTCGCGGACCGCCGCCATCGTGCGCGGCACGAGGCTCTCGCTCATGGCGCGGCAGAACGACGCGGCGAGCGAGGGCTTATCGAGCGGCTCGCCCTTCTGCTCCGCCGTGTGGGCAAGGTTGATGACGGCCGTTTTCAGGCCGCTGAAGCTCATGTCATACGGGCAGCCGTCCACGTGGCCGATGGGGAGCTTGTACTTCCGATCGTCGCCGGTCTTGGACAGGTCGTCGATGGGCTTACCGCCGGGGTACGGCAGGCCGAGTACACGCGCGGTCTTGTCAAAGCACTCGCCGGCCGCATCGTCGCGCGTGGCGCCGAGGATGCGCAGGTCGGTATAGTCGCGCACGTCGCAGATGAGCGTGTTGCCGCCCGAAATAGCCAGGCACACGAACGGCGGCTTCAGCTCCGGGTAGGCGATGTAGTTGGCCGCGATGTGGCCGCGCACATGATGCACCGGGATGAGCGGCACGCCGAGCGCGAGCGCGGCGGACTTGGCAAAGTTCACGCCGACGAGCAGCGCGCCGATGAGCCCCGGCGCGCAGGTGACGGCCACGGCGTCGATGTCGCCGCGGGTCAGACCGGTCACTGCCAGCGCGCGGTCGGCCAGTTGGGAGATGACCTCCACGTGCGAGCGCGAGGCGATCTCGGGCACGACGCCGCCGTAAATGGCGTGCAGGTCAGCCTGGGAAAAGACCTGATCGGTCAGCACCTCGCGCCCGTCGCGCACGAGGGCGACGGCCGTCTCGTCACAGGAGGATTCAATCGCAAGAATAATCATATCGTCTCTGCCTCTCTCCGGAACCAGGTCATGAGGAGCGCGTCCTCGTCCGGCTTCTGATAGTAATTTCGGCGCTGACCGACGGTCTGAAACCCGTGCTTGCGGTACAGCGCGATGGCGGGCGCATTGGATGCGCGCACCTCCAGCGTCAGGAATGCGAGATCGAGCGCCGCCGCCCGCGCGCACAGCGCGTCGAGCAGCGCGTCCGCGATGCCCTGCCGCCGGTGCTCCGGCGCAACGGCGACATTGCCGATGTCGCCCTCATCGAGCACGTGCAGAAAGTTTGCGTAGCCGAGCACCGTCTCCCCCGCAGCCGCGATGAGAAACACGTGCCGGTCGTCCGGCAGCTGGCCGGCCAGCTGCGCGCGCGTCCAAGGCGCGGAAAAGCACGCGCGCTCGAGCGCGGCGAGCTGCGGCAGGTGCGCCGCCGCGGCGTCGCAGATCGTGTAGTCCATCAGTGCGCCTCCGCCCAGCTCGCGCCGATCTTTGCGTCCACGAGCAGCGGCACGCGGTAATCGACCACGTGCTCCATCTCCTCGATGAGGATGGCGCGGACCGTTTCGGCCTCCGCCGCCGGACACTCGACGATGAGCTCGTCGTGCACCTGCAGCAGGAGCTTTGCCTCCAGTCCTTCGGCGCGCATGCGTGCGTCCACGCGCACCATGGCGGCCTTGATGATATCCGCCGCCGTGCCCTGAATGGGCATATTGAGCGCCACGCGCTCGCCAAAGCTGCGGAGGTTGAAATTCGACGATTTCAGCTCCGGCAGGTCGCGCCGGCGGCCGAAAAGCGTCGTGACGTAACCGTCGGCCTTCGCCCGCTCGACAATGCGCTTCATATAGTCGCGCACGCCGTGGTACTTGGCAAAATAGCTGTCCATATACGCCTTGGCCTCGCTCTGGAACACGCCGATATCCTGCGCGAGGCTGAAGGCCGAAATGCCGTAGACAATGCCGAAATTGACGGCCTTGGCGTGTGAGCGCTGCAGCGGCGTGACCTCGTCGAGCGGCACGCCGAAGACCTGCGACGCCGTGACGGCGTGGATGTCCTCCCCGCTGCGGAAGGCCGCGATCATGGTCTCATCATCGGCAATATGCGCCAGCAGGCGCAGCTCGATCTGACTGTAGTCCGCGTCGACGAGCACCTTGCCGGGCGAAGCCACGAACATGTTGCGGATCTGCGCACCGAGCTCGCGGCGCACGGGGATGTTCTGCAGGTTCGGCTCGGTGGACGACAGGCGTCCTGTCGCCGTGACGGTCATCTGGAAGTTCGTGTGGATGCGCCCGTCGGCCGAGATCTCCTTGAGCAGCCCGTCGGCATAGGTGGACTTGAGCTTCGTGAGCATGCGGTAGTCGAGGATCTGGTCAATGATCGGGTGCTTGCCGCGCAGCTTTTCGAGCACGGCGGCATTCGTGCTCCAGCCGGTCTTGGTCTTTTTCCCGGCCGGAAGCATGAGCTGATCAAACAGCACGTGGCCGAGCTGCTTCGGCGACTGGATGTTGAACGGCTCGCCCGCGCAGGCCCAAATGCTCTGCTGCAGCTGCTCGATGGCGCTCGTGAGGCTCTCGCCGAAATCATACAGCGCCTTGCGGTCCACGAGAAAGCCCGTGTGCTCCATGCGCGCCAGCACCGGGCACAGCGGCAGCTCGATGTCCGTATAGAGCGGCAGCATGCCGAGCGCGTCCATCTTTTCCCGCAGCACCGGCTGCAGCGCCCAGACGGTCTGCGCATCCGGCGCTTCCCCGCCGAGATACGCCTGCGCGAGACGCGGGAGATCATAGTTCCCGGCCGTGGCGTCGAGCAGATAGGCCGCCAGCGCCGTGTCAAACACGAACCCGTCCGTCGGCAGATCCTCGGCGAGCAGCGCGCGCATGAGGTCTTTGATGTTGTGGCCCGCCTTGCGCACGCGGTCGGAAAACAGCAGGCGCAAAAATGCGTTATAGTCATCGCCAAGCTGCGCCCACGCGAGCGCATAACACGCCTTGCCGTCGCAGAGCGTGAGCGCGTCGAGCCCTTCGGGCGCGAGCACCGCGACATACGGCGCCGCCGTGACCGCCTGCTCGAGCGTGTGCAGCGCGGCGCTGTCCGTCACGTCGACGGTCGGCAGGAGCGGCAGCGCATTTTCCGGCGCGGCCGCGCCGTCAGCCGGCTGCAGCCCCCACTTTTCCGAGAGCTTCAAAAAGCCCAGCCGCCGGAACCAGTCATAGAGCTCGGGGCGGTAGTCCCGATCCCAGACGGCGGATTCGGGCGCGAAATCAATGGGCGCGTCCGTGCGGATGGTGGCGAGGTCGAACGACAGCTGCGCGCTCTCGCGCCCTTCCGTGAGCTTTTTGCGCACGCCGGGCTTGATGTCCAGCGTGTCGAGATCGCGGTAAATATCCGCCACCGTGCCGAAGCGCACGAGCAGATCCTTCGCCGTCTTTTCGCCGATGCCAGGCACGCCGGGGATGTTGTCCGAGCTGTCGCCCATGAGCGCCTTGAGGTCGATCATGTGGATGGGGTCGAAGCCGTACTCGGCGCGAAACACTTCGGGCGTGTATTCGATCGTCTCCGTCTGGCCCATGCGGGTCTTGACATGGCAGACATGGGTGGTGTCCGTGATGAGCTGGAGGCTGTCCTTGTCGCCGGTGACAATCTCGCACGCCCAGCCGGCGGCCTCGCAGCGTTTGGCGACCGTGCCGAGCAGGTCGTCCGCCTCCCACCCGGCTAGCTCCAGCCGCCGGATGCCCATGTGGTCGAGCGTCTGCTTGAGCAGCGGCATCTGCACGACGAGCTCCTCCGGCATGGGCTTGCGCTGGGCCTTATAGAGCGCGTACTGCTCGTGACGGAACGTCGGCGCGTGCACGTCGAACGCCACGCACACCGCCTGCGGCTGCTCGAGCTCGAGAATGCGCTGGAAAATGGTCAGAAAGCCATAGACCGCGTTCGTCGGCGTGCCGTCGGGCGCGTTGAGCATGCGGATGCCGTAAAAGGCGCGGTTGACGATGCTGTTGCCGTCGAGAATCATGAGTTTCATTCGGGTGTCCTCCTTGCACGTCACTGGCCGCGCAGCTCAATGAGCCGGTCGCGCAGCACGGCGGCGTACTCATATTCGAGCATTTCGGCCGCCTTTTTCATCTGCGCCTCGAGCCGCGCGATCTCGGCCCGGCGCTCGGCCTCCGTCATCTTCACGCCGTCGGCGCGTTTGGGCGCCTCGACGTCGCTCGAAATTTCAAGCAGCTCGCGCACGCTCTTGACGATCGTTTTCGGCACGATACCGTGCGCCTGATTGTAGGCCGCCTGCTTGGCGCGGCGGCGGTTCGTCTCCAGGATGGCCGCGTGCATGGCGGCCGTCTCCTGATCGGCGTACATGATGACCGTGCCCTCGGCGTTGCGCGCCGCGCGGCCGATCGTCTGGATCAGGCTCGTCTCGCTGCGCAGGAAGCCCTCCTTGTCCGCGTCAAGGATCGCCACGAGCGACACCTCCGGCAGGTCAAGCCCCTCGCGCAGGAGGTTGATGCCGACGAGCACGTCAAACGCACCGGTGCGCAGGTCGCGGATGATCTCCATGCGCTCGATCGCGCCGATGTCGTGGTGCAGATAACGGCAGCGGATGCCCGCGTTCGTGAGGTAGGCCGAGAGATCCTCGGCCATTTTCTTCGTGAGCGTCGTCACGAGCGTGCGCTCGTTTTTGGCGATGCGCGCGTTGATCTCGCCGATGAGGTCGTCGATCTGTCCCTCAATGGGCCGCACGAAAATCTGCGGGTCGAGCAGGCCGGTCGGCCGGATGATCTGCTCGGCGATCTGGCCCGCGTGCTCGCGCTCATAGTCGCCCGGCGTGGCCGAGACGTAGATGGCCTGATGCACCCGCTGCTCGAACTCCTCAAACTTCAGTGGGCGGTTGTCATACGCGCTCGGCAGGCGGAAGCCGTACTCGACGAGCGAGTCCTTGCGCGCGCGGTCGCCGCGGTACATGGCGCGCACCTGCGGCAGCGTGACGTGGCTCTCGTCGACGAAGAGCAGAAAGTCTTTCGGGAAATAGTCCAGCAGCGTCATCGGCGCGCTGCCGGGGGCACGGCCGCTGATGATGCGCGAATAGTTCTCGATGCCGGAGCAGTAGCCAAGCTCCTGCATCATCTCAATGTCATAGTCCGTGCGCTGGCGAATGCGCTGCGCCTCGAGGAGCTTGCCCTGCTGCTCGAACGTTTTCACGCGCGCGTCGCACTCGGCGCGGATCTCGCCGATGGCGCGCTCCATCTTCTCGTGCGTCGTGACGTAGTGCGACGCGGGATAGATCGCCACGTGACTGAGCGTGCGGATGGGCGCGCCGGTGACGACGTTGATGTCCGAAATGCGGTCGATCTCGTCGCCGAAGAACTCCACGCGCACGGCATGGTCCGAGGAATAGGCCGGGAAAATGTCGATCGTATCGCCGCGGACGCGGAACATATTGCGCGCGAAGGCAATGTCGTTGCGCTCGTAGCGGATGTCGATGAGCTTGCGCATAAGCTCCTCCGGGTCGCGCTGCTGGCCGGTACGCAGGGAGATGACCATGTTGGCGTAGTCGATCGGGTCGCCGAGGCCGTAGATGCAGGACACAGACGAGACGACGATCACGTCCCGCCGCTCAAACAGGCTCGACGTGGCCGAGTGGCGCAGGCGCTCGATCTCATCGTTGATGGAAGCGTCCTTTTCGATGAACGTGTCCGTGTGCGGGATGTACGCCTCCGGCTGGTAGTAGTCGTAGTAGGAGACGAAATACTCCACGGCGTTGTTCGGGAAAAACTCCTTGAACTCGCTGCACAGCTGCGCCGCGAGGATCTTGTTGTGCGCGAGCACGAGCGTCGGCCGCTGGACGCGCTCGATGACCTTGGCCATCGTGTACGTCTTGCCGGAGCCGGTCACGCCGAGCAGCACCTGCTCGTCGATGCCGTTTTCCAGCCCCTGCACGAGCGTGTCGATCGCCTCGGGCTGGTCGCCCGACGGCTCGTAGGGCGAAACAACTTCAAAATCCGGCACGAAACGGCCTCCCTTCGTGAAAAATCAAATCAGAATATTATACCACCATGTGCCCCGTTTCACAAGCGGAAAACGCCCGGAAGCGGCTGCTTCCGGGCGCACACATGTCTGCAATTATTTGCCGAAGTCGAGCACGCGGCGCATGCGGATGAGCGTCAGGCGGTTGCGGATGGCCGCCGAAACGCTGAGCATGTCCTCCGACAGGGCCGGATCGATGCCGATCTGCTCGGGCTTGTAGAACGCGCCGAGCTTCTCGCACAGCGCGGCCAGCTCCTCGGCCGAAGGGATCTCGGCGATGATGGCGCGGATCTCGTCCCAGTGGTCGACGATGTTCTGCGGGTCGAACGTGCCGAGCACGTCGTTTTCGTTCTCCTTCATGATGCCGTCGGCGAGCGGGCCGAACTTCTCGTCCACCCACGCGCGGCTCAGCGGCTCAAAGGGCTTGGCCTTCGGCGTCGGGAGCGAGGCGAGGTAGTGGTACTCCTTCGCGCACAGGTACGTGCCCACGCCGACGCACTGGCCGTGCATGCCGTGCGCATTTTCAAACCGCGGCGGCTTCATCTCCACCAGGTGCGCCATCAGGTGCTCGGCGCCGGAGGCGGCGCGGGAGTGGTTGAGCAGCTGCATGGTCAGGCCGGAGATCATCTGCGCCATGGTCATGGCCTCAAAGTCCGGCTTGCCGCCGGCCGCCATATCGTCGGCCGCCTTGCGCATGATGGTCAGCGCCTCCTGCGCGAGGTCGGCGACCATCGGGCAGTAATACTCGCCCGAGACGAGGTGCGCGATCTTCCAGTCCGCGAGGGAAATGTACTTGGCCAGAATGTCCGAAATGCCGCTCACGGTCAGCCACAGGGGCGCGCCGGAGACGACGTTCAGGTCGCAGACGACGAGCGCCGCCGCCTGCATGGGGATGGACTTTTTCTGTCCGTCGATGATGATCGAGCAGATGTTGGCCGTGAAGCCGTCGGAGCTCGCCAGCGTCGGTACGGCGACGAACGGAATGCCGAGGTGGTAGGCCGGGTAGCGGCCGAAGTCCATGATCGTGCCCGAGCCGACCGCGACGATGACGTCCGGATGGTCAAGCTGGCGCATCATGTCCTCGATCATGCCCTTTTCGGAGTGCAGGCCCTCGGCGTTGAGGACGATCTCCTGGTCGGCGCGCACGTGCCTGAGCGTCGGGAGGTTGTAGGTGTTCGTATCGTAAATGACGGCGCGCTTGCCGCTCAGGCCGACCTCGTCCATGTACTGGTCGAACTTGTCGAGCGCATTATACTCCACGACGACCTTCTTCGTCTCCAGTGTGTGCTCGCGGCCGCAGCGGCACGGGCCGACATATTTGCTGCAATCGAGAATCATGCAAACATCGCTCCTGTTCCAGATAGATTTTTTCCTTACCAGCATATTGATTTTTCCCGGCAAAGTCAAGCCCTCCGGCCGGATATCGCGCCCAAAACGCAGAAAACATTCTATTTTCGTTTTCATTGAAAAACATTCATCCAAAATTTTAAGAGGCAATGCCGCCGGTAACGGTTGCAAAATCCATGCGCACGGTGTAAGATTGCAAAGTCGTTTTACAGAGATTTTAAATCCTTTTTACACTCTGGCGAACTTTTTCGTCTTTTCTATAGATATTCTTTGTACCTGGACGGTGATTTCTTATGGAACTGACTGCGATCGCGCAGTGGCTCAACACCGCGTTTGCGGGCTATGACTACGCCATTTTGCAGGCGCTGCACAATCTGGCCGAAGCGGCCGGCGGCTTCTTCACGCCGCTGTGCCGGGCCATCACGCTGCTGGGCGAGAAGGGCATCCTCTTTCTCGTGCTCGGCATCGTGCTGATGCTGTTTCCAAAAACGCGCAAGGCGGGCATCTGCATGTTCGGCGCCGTGTGCTGCGGCGCGCTCATCACGAACTTCTGGCTCAAGGACTTTGTCGCCCGGCCGCGTCCGCTGACGGTAGAGCCCTTCCGCACCTGGTGGCAGGCCGCCGGCGCGTATGCCGAGAGCGAGTACTCCTTCCCCTCCGGCCATGTGACGGCCGCGATGGCCGGCGTGACCGCGCTCGTGCTCACAGGCAAAAAGCCCGCGCGCTGGTGGGCCTATCTGTTCGTGGCAGCGATGGGCGTGGCGCGCAACTATCTCATGGCACACTACCCGTCCGACGTGCTCGGCGGGATGATCGTGGGGCTGATCGCCGCCGTGATCGCTTATGCGATCACGCTGCTGATCTACCGCATCGTGTCGGCGCACCCGGACAATCGCTTCTGCCGCTTTGTGCTCCACGGCGGCATCGGCGGCAAAAAAGAACGGCAGGCTGCATAAGCCTGCCGAACGCAAAAGCCCGCTTCGCACGGCCGTGCGAAGCGGGCTTTTCTATGTGCTTATGCCTTGGCGGTCTCGGCCGGCAGATTCTCCGCGGCCTTGGCGCGGATGGTATCAATGACCTTGCGGCAGCGCGCGGCATTGTACACGACCGGCACTGGATAGTTCGGGTTGGCCTCGGCCAGCGCCCAGGTGATGATCTGCGGGATGTCCTCTTCCTGAATGAAGTCAAAGCCCTTCGGGATGCCCATGCGCTCGTTCATGGCATAGATCTCCGCGATGAAGGCCTGCGCCTTCTCGGCGTCCGTGCCGTCGGCCTTGACGCCGGCGATCTCGCACAGGCGCGCGAGCTTCGGATACACGGCCTCACCGTAGTCCTCGAGGACGATCGGCAGGATGACCGCGTTTGCCAGACCGTGCGGCGTGTTGTACAGGCCGCCGAGCGTGTGCGCGATGGCGTGCACGTTGCCGACGCCGGCGCGGGAGAAGGCAAAGCCGGCCTTGAAGGCGGCGATCATCATGTTCTCGCGGACCTTGAGATCCTCGCCGTGCTGGTATGCCAGCTCGAGATTATCGAAGATGAGCTTGACGGCCTCTTCGGCGAGGCGCAGGCTCTCCTTGGTGTTATACGTCCAGCTGATGTACGCCTCGATCGCGTGCGTGAGCGCGTCCATGCCGGTGGTCGCGGTCGTGCGCGGCGGCAGGCCGACAGTCAGCTCCGGGTCAAGGATGGCATACAGCGGCATGAGCTTGAGATCCATGAGCGCGTACTTGTGGTGCGTCTCGCTGTCGGTGATGACGGCGGCGATCGTCGTCTCGCTGCCGGTGCCCGACGTCGTCGGAATGGCGACGATGGGCGGCACGGTCTTGCCGACGCGCATGACGCCGGCCATATCATCGCAGCTCTTTTTCGGGCAGGCGACGCGGGCGGCCGCGCCCTTCGTGGCGTCCATCGGGCTGCCGCCGCCAAGGGCGACAAAGCCGCTGCAGCCGGTGTCTGTGTACTGCGCGCGGATCTTCTCGACCGTGTTCACCGAGGGGTTGGCCTCCACTTCGCTGAACACTTCGTAAGGCATGCCGGCGTCCTCGAGCGCGGCAAACAGCTTCGGCCCGAGCGACTTGACCACGTGCGAGCCGGTGACGACCATGACCTTCGTCACGCCGCTCTTGCTCAGCACATCCGGCACCTGCCGGATGCAGCCGGCGCCGGAGATCACGATCGGCTTGCGCCAATGCAGGCAGCGCATGCCAATGTCAAACACCTGCTGATAAGTACGGTAATATGCTTTTTTCAGTCCATCCATAAACGATTCCTTCCCTCCGCCGGGGGCGGATATATCCGTTTTCCATCCCTCTTATAGTACCGGATCGCAGAAATTTGTCAAGCATTTTTGTGCAGAAACTGACAAGGCCTCCCGCTGCGGATCAGAGCATCCCGGCGAGCTTGCGGCCCATGAGCACGCCCATGGCCGAGGCCATCATCAGGCCGCGCGTCCAGCCGGAGGAGTCGCCCAGGCAGTGCAGGCCGGGCACGTTCGTGTTCAGGTCGGCGTCCATGGCGATGCGGTTGCTGTAGAACTTCAGCTCCGGAGAGTACAGCAGCGTCTCATAGGCGGCAAAGCCGGGCACGACCTCGTCCATGGCCTTGATGAAGTTGATGATATTGAGCATGGCGCGGTACGGCATGGCGGACGTGATGTCGCCCGCGACGGCGTCCGGCAGCGTGGGGCGGACGTTCGACTGCATGAGCTCCTTCTGCCAGGTGCGCTTGCCGTCGAGGATATCGCCGAAGCGCTGCACCATGATGTGGCCCGCGCCGAGCATATTCGTCAGCTCGCCGACCTTCTGCGCGTAGGCGATCGGCTGGTTGAACGGCACAGAGAAGTTGTGCGAGCAGAGGATGGCCACGTTCGTGTTGGGCGACTTGAGCTCCTTGTAAGCATGGCCGTTGACGACGGCGAGGTCGTTATCATAGTTCTCCTGCGACACGAAGCCGCCGGGGTTCTGGCAGAACGTGCGCACCTTGTTCTTGAACGGGGCCGGGTAGCCAATGAGCTTGGACTCGTACAGCACGCGGTTGACCGACTCCATGATCTCGTTGCGCACCTCGACGCGCACGCCGATATCGACCGTGCCGGGCTTGTGCTCCACGCCGTTCTCGAGGCAGACCTTCTCCAGCCAGTCGGCGCCGCGGCGGCCGGTGGCAATGACGGTGTGCCTGGCCTCGATGGTGTAGTCCTGGTGCCCATCGTGCGCCACGACGCCGCAGCAGCGGCCGTCGCGCAGGATGACGTCCTCGCACGTGCAGCCGAAGAGCATCTCCACCCCGTGGTCGCGCAGGTAATTCTCGATGCCGAGGTAGACCTCGTGCGCCTTCTCGGTGCCGAGGTGGCGGATCGGGCAGTCGACCAGACGCAGACCCGCGCGGATGGCGCGCGTGCGGATGCGCTTGACCTCCTCCGTGTTCTCAAGGCCCTCGACGTGCTCATCGGCACCGAACTCAAGATAAATGCTGTCGGCATAGTTGATGAGCTCCTGCGCCTTCTGCTCGCCGACGAGGGTGGGCAGGTCGCCGCCGACATCGCTGCACAGCGAGAGCTTGCCGTCCGAGAACGCGCCCGCGCCGGAGAAACCGGTCGTGATATGGCAATACGGCTTGCAGTTCATGCACCGGCCGGTCTTGGCCTTCGGGCAGCGGCGGTTTTCAATGGCCTGCCCCTGCTCGATCATGACGATCTTTTTCGGAGTGCCGCGGCGCAGCAGCTCCAGCGCCGTGAAGATTCCGGCAGGGCCCGCACCGACAATGACAACATCTGCGTTCATGAAGGTTCCTCCTTAGATTGTGTTTTCTTTCTCTGGGTCTGACCAAAAACGCGCTGCTGAGCGCAGCAAAGCACAGCAAAAACACCGCACTGTGTGCGGTGTTTTTGCTGTGTGTGGTTCTCGATCTGGAGCGGGCAACGAGATTCGAACTCGCTACCTCCACCTTGGCAAGGTGGCGCTCTGCCAAATGAGCTATGCCCGCATTTCGTGAATGCAAGCGTTATTTTACCACAAAAAGCCGACTTGTCAAGCCTTTTTTGATCTTTTTTGCGGATCCGGCGTTACAGCTTCTGTCCCTCGCGCCAGATGAACGACTGCGCCGCGCAGGCCGGGCAGCCCTCCGCGTCCCACTGATAGGTGCTGCGCATGCTCTCATCGCTGCGCAGCCACAGCGTCTCCGACTGCATGGACAGATCCAGATGATAGTAATTGCCGCCGACCTGCACGATGTTCCAGCAGCGATCCGTCCCCTGGAAGCGGCCGCTGACGACCTGGCACGGGATGTTCAGCGCGTCGCAGACCGCCTTGTAGGCCATGGCCAGACCGTAACTGTCGGCAGAACCGTTCACGAGCGCATCATACGCCGTGCTCACGGTCGAGATCCGCTGCTCACAGGCGCGCATGACGACGAGCGCCGCCTGCAGCGGTGTCTCCTGCTCGCCTGTCGTGAGCGCAGACGTGAGCGTGCGCACGCGGCCGTCGAGCTGGGTGCGGCGGTCATTAACCGCGGATTCGCTGACACTGTACTGCAGCGTGATGCCGAAGATCTTCTGGCTGTTGCTGCTGCCGCTGTAGACCGTCACGTCGATGCTCGGGAAATCCACAACGAGCTGCGGCTGGTTCAGGCACGCCGAGCGCACGAGCGCGGCCACATCGTCCGTTTCGAGCGTGCTGGTGCTGATCTGGATGGCAAACTGCGTCTTTTGCCGGTCGAGCGCATCGACCACGCAGTCGAGGATGCTCTTTTGCGTCTGGGCGCTGTAAATGGAGCGCACCTCGCTCTCCGGCCGGTTGTAGGTGATGGTGATGCTCGCCTCGCAGTAGGCGATCACCTGCTCGGTCTCATAGCTGACGCTCTCGATACAGTACGCGCCGATGGCAGTGCCGGTGCGCAGCTCCTCACAGGCGGCGGCCAGATCGTCGGCAATGATGCCGTCATAGTCGCCGAAGGCCAGCACGAACGAGCGCTCGTACTGCGCCGCCATGGTATTGAGCGCGCGCATGAGACCCGCATAATTGCGGATCTGCGTCGTGTCGGCATCCGTCAGGAGGTTCGACGGCTCCTCATACGGGCGCACCGACAGATATTCCTTGTCAAACACGGACGTGCATCCGCACAGCGACACCAGCAGTGCCGCCAGCAGGATGCCGGCGATGCAGCGTTTGTGCATACCCCGCTCCTTTCAATCGTCGCCGTAGATGTTTCCAAAGCCGCGGCCAAAGACTTCCTTGGCCTCGGACACGATGACAAATGCGTGCTCATCCACCGAGCGCACGACCTCGCGCAGCTGGGCGATCTCCGGCCGCTTGACCACGCAGAGGATGACCTGCATTTCCTTGCCGGACCACGCGCCCTCGCCGCGCAGCAGCGTGACGCCGCGGCCCATCGTGCAGGTGATGGCGCTCTTGATGGCGTTGACGTTGTTCGTGATGATGTAGCACATCTCCGACACGCCGGGGCCGTAGAGCACAAGGTTGACGACCTTCGAGCTGATGAACATCTCGATCATGGTGTACATGCAGCTGTCGTACTTTTTGAACAGGAAGGCAAACGTCAGCACGACCACAACGTTCATGCCGAACAGCAGCGTGCCGAAGTTGATGTACGGATAGCGCCGGCGCAGCATCTTGGCCACGATGTCCGTGCCGCCGCCGGTCGTGCCGGTGGTATAGATCAGGCCGTAGCCCGCACCGTTGAGCACGCCGCCGTAAACTGCGCCGAGCATCGGCTCGTCGGTCACGACAAGGCCGGTCAGCGCGAGCGCGTCGATGAGCACGGAGATGAGCGCCATGACGCACAGCGCCAGAATGAGCCGGCGCGTGCCGAGGCGGTGCCGCCAGCCGAGATAGAAAATGGGGATGTTGATGAGGATCGACAGCACACCGACGGGGATGCCGGTCAGCAGGCGGATGATCTGGGCGATGCCGGTCACGCCGCCGGAGACGATGCTGTTCGGGAACGTGAAGAACTGGAACGCCGCGGCCACGAGCGCCGAACCGACGATCAGCTTCATATAATCAAAAGCGGAAAAACGATGCAGATCCATATCTCTCTCTCCTCAGATCAGGCTCATCTGCTCCTCGCCGCGGTCGTCCTCGCGCAGCAGCGCGCCGGCGGCCGGCAGACTCCTGGCGCGGTAGCGCGCATGGTTGCGGATGAGCGTATCGGGCGCAAACTGTGCCTGCGTGACAACGGCCTTTTTCTTCAGCGCCATGACGGCGACGCCCTGCGTCGTGCGCGAGGCCTTGAGCGACACGGCCTCCGGCGGGAAGAGCAGCGCGCGCCCGTCGGACGCAAAGAGCACGACCTCGCTGCCCTCGTACAGCGGCAGCACGGCCACGAGCGGGCTCTTGTCCGAATACGCGCCGGTCAGGCGGCGGCGGTTCGTCTTGGTCTCATACGCCGAGACGGGGATGCGCGCGGCCTTGCCGTTTTCGAATACGAGCAGCAGCTCGCCGCTGTAGTCGCCGGGGTCGACCATGCACAGGACGTGCTCGTCGGCGTCCATGGACAGCACCGTCGGCAGGTACACGCCGAGCACGGACGCCTTCGTGTCCGCAAAGTCGCAGAGCTTGGCCTTATACACCTGTTGACGGTCGGTGAAGATGAGAAGTTCCCCGCGGTTCGTCGCGCCGAAGCTCTGGCTGAGCGCGTCGCCGTCCTTATACTTCTGCTCGCCGCTCATGCGCAGCGACTGCGGCGTGATCTTCTTGAAATAGCCCTCGCGCGAGAGGAACAGCTGCACCGGGTAATCCGGCACAAGATCCTCGGCCGGCATCTGCGCGACGGACTCCGCCGCGACGATGCCCGTGCGCCGCGGCGACGGGTACTTGCGGATGATCTCCTTGAGCTCGCGGATGATGATGCCGCGGATGCGGCGCTTGCTCTCGAGCGTCGCCTCAAGGTCGGCAATGTCTTTTTCCAGCGCGTCGGTCTCAGCCGTGCGCTTGAGGATGTACTCGCGGTTGATGTTGCGCAGCTTGATCTCGGCCACGAAGTTTGCCTGCACCTCGTCGAGATCAAAGCCCGCCATGAGGTTCGGCACCACGTCGGCCTCGCGCTCGGTATTGCGGATGATGGCGATGGCGCGATCGATATCGAGCAGGATCTTGCCGAGGCCCTGCAGCAGGTGGAGCTTGGCGCGCTTTTTCTGCAGGTCGAAGAACACGCGCCGGCGGATGCACTCCATGCGCCAGGCGATCCACTCGTCGAGGATCTCGCCCACGCCCATCACGCGCGGGTTGCCGGCGATGAGGATGTTGAAGTTGCAGGCGAAGCTGTCGCACAGCGGCGTGAGCCGAAAGAGCTTTTGCATGACCTGCTCGGGATTAGCGCCGCGCTTGAGGTCGATGGCGAGCTTCAAGCCGCTGAGGTCGGTCTCGTCGCGCATGTCGGCCACCTCGCGCAGCTTGCCCGCCTTGACGAGTTCGGCCACCTTGTCGATGACGGCCTCGACGGTCGTGGAATACGGGATCTCGTAGATCTCGATGATGTTTTCCTTCGGCAGGTGGCGCCAGCGGGCGCGCACCTTCACGCTGCCGCGGCCGGTGCGGTAGATCTGGGCCATCTCGTCGCGGTCGTACAAGATCTCGCCGCCGGTCGGAAAGTCCGGCGCCGGGAGCGTCGAGAGCAGGTCGTGGTTCGGATCCTCGAGATAGGCGATCGTCGTGCGGCAGACCTCCTCGAGGTTGAAGCCGCAGATCTGGCTGGCCATGCCGACGGCGATGCCGAGGTTCGCCGACACGAGCACATTGGGAAAGCGCGTCGGCAGCAGGGCCGGCTCTTTCATGGAGCCGTCGTAGTTATCGACAAAATCGACGGTGTCGCTGTCAATGTCGCCGAAGAGCTCGGCGCAGATGGGCGCGAGCTTCGCCTCCGTGTAACGCGAGGCGGCATAGGACATATCGCGCGAAAACACCTTGCCGAAGTTGCCCTTCGAGTCCACAAATGGCGTCAGCAGCGCGCCGTAACCCTTCGAAAGACGGACCATGGTCTCATAGATCGCAGCATCGCCGTGCGGGTTGAGGCGCATGGTCTGGCCGACGATGTTGGCCGATTTTGTGCGCCCGCCCGTGAGCAGATTCATCTTGTACATCGTGTACAGCAGCTTGCGGTGGCTGGGTTTGAAGCCGTCGATCTCCGGGATCGCGCGCGAGACGATGACGCTCATCGCATACGGCATATAGTTTTGCTCCAGCGTCTCGGTGATGGGCTGGGAGATGACCTCCGCCTTGAGCCCGACGACGTTGGGGTCAACGGTTTTCTTGATTTCCGGTGCTTTTTTTCTCGGCATAACGTTACCGTTCCTTTACGCAGGTTTTTCTCAGGAAATATCGGCCAGATCGAGAAACTGGCTGCCGCACTCGGCGATGTGCGCCTTGCGCCCGGCGAGATTGTCGCCCAGGAGCAGGTCGAACACCTGCGCCGTGCGCTCGACGTCCTCCGGCATGACACGGATGAGCTTGCGCGTGTCGGGGTTCATGGTCGTGAGCCACATCATCTCGGGGTCGTTCTCGCCGAGACCTTTCGAGCGGTTGATGTCCGCCTTTGCGCCGCCGAGGCTGTCGACGATGGCCGCCTTCTCACGGTCGGAATAGGCAAAGTAAGTCTTGCCCTTGCTCACGATCTCATACAGGGGCGACTCGGCAATGTACACATAGCCCTCGCGGATGAGCGTTGGTGCGAGCCGGTAGAGCATGGTGAGGATGAGCGTGCGGATCTGGAAGCCGTCCACGTCGGCATCGGTGCAGATGATGACCTTATTCCAGCGCAGGTTCTCGAGATTGAACGCCGAGAGATCCTTGGCTTGCTTGCTCTGCACCTCCACGCCGCAGCCGAGCACGCGCATGAGGTCAGTGATGACATCGCTCTTGAAAATGCGCGCATAGTCCGCCTTCAGGCAGTTGAGGATCTTGCCGCGCACGGGCATGATGCCCTGAAACTCCGCGTCGCGCGAGAGTTTGCACGCGCCGAGTGCGGAGTCGCCCTCCACGATGTAGATCTCGCGGCGGGAGACGTCCTTCGAGCGGCAGTCGACGAACTTCTGCACGCGGTTGGCGAGGTCGACGTTGCCGGTGAGCTTTTTCTTGATGTTCAGACGCGCTTTTTCCGCCGTCTCGCGGCTGCGCTTGTTGATGAGCACCTGCTCCATGACGCGGTCGGCCTCGGCTTTGTGCTCGATGAAATAGATCTCGAGCTGGGCGCGAAAAAACTCCGTCATGGCCTCCTGGATGAACTTGTTCGTGATGGCCTTTTTCGTCTGGTTTTCGTAGGACGTGATGGTCGAAAAGCAGTTCGTGACGAGGATCAGGCAGTCCTGCACGTCCTGAAAGCTGATCTTGCTCTCGCTCTTCTGGTACTTGCCCTGCTGCTTGATGTAGGCGTCGATGGCAGAGGTGAAGGCGCTCTTCGTGGCCTTTTCCGGCGCGCCGCCGTACTCCAGCCAGGACGAGTTGTGGTAGTATTCAATGTCATTGACACGGTTGGAAAAGCAGAACGCCGCCGAGATCTTCACCTTATACTCCGGCTTATCCGCGCGGTCGCGGCCGCGGCGCTCGGTCTCGATGAACGTAGGGACGGTCAGCGCGTCCTCCCCGGCCAGCTCTTTAACGTAGTCGAGGATGCCGTCGGCGTAGCAGTAGTCCGTCGTCTCAAACGCGCCGCCGCGCTGCACGCGCAGGCGGAACGTCACGCCGCGGTTGACCACAGCCTGCCGGTGCAGCACGTCCTGAAAATAGCTCTCGGGCACGTCGATGTCCGTGAACACCTCCAGATCCGGCCGCCAGCGGATGGTCGTGCCGGTCTTTTTGCGGTCGGCCGGGGCGCTCTCGAGCCCGCCGACGACCTCGCCGTGGCGAAAATGCAGGGTGTATTTCTTCCCGTCGCGCCAGATGGTCACATCCATGTATTCCGAGGCGTACTGCGTGGCGCACGCGCCGAGGCCGTTGAGGCCGAGCGAGTACTCGTAGTTTTCGCCCTCGTTGTTTTTATACTTGCCGCCGGCGTACATTTCGCAGAAGATCAGCTCCCAGTTGTAGCGCTGCTCCTTCTCGTTCCAGTCCACCGGACAGCCGCGCCCGAAATCCTCCACCTCAATGGACTTGTCTTCGTAGCGCGTAACGGTTATAATATTGCCGAATCCCTCGCGCGCCTCGTCGATCGCGTTCGAAAGAATTTCAAACACCGCGTGCTCGCAGCCCTCCAGCCCGTCAGAGCCGAAGATGACGCTGGGGCGTTTGCGCACGCGCTCCGCGCCCTTGAGCATCGAGATGCTGTCATTGCCGTAAGTCGTTGTTGGGGCCTTTGCCATGTCGTTGGATCCCTCTCATATCACAAGATGTGGTAGCATTCGTTTCATACCTTAACTAATCTAGTATAGCGTATCAAGGCCGGAAATGCAAGGAATTCCAAAAAATAGACGGGGAACACGAAAAGTGTGCTCCCCGCCGCCCCGGAACTTTTCGGGCTGTCCCCTGCCGCTCCGGCACTTGACGCAATCCGTGCCGAACGGCGTTCCGGTGGTCCGGAGCGGGTCGTTCCCGCGCTGGATGCAACAGCCTGCAAAGCTCTTGCAGGGATCGGATGCTGCGCCGCGGCCTGTGTGCCGGGCGGCCTCCGCGGGTTTGCTTCGCTGCAGCGCGCGTCGGATATGTTGTCCAGGCACAGTATGCGCGCGTCACCCGCTGCTATACCTGGAAAATTTCGCTGCACTCTGACTAAAACCGCCGCCGGCGGCATAGAATATACAGAAAAGCGAACGGAGGCTTTTCCATGTCCAGTCAGAGAAAGCAGCAGCGGGCGCACCGCGCAGAGGTACAGCGCGTGCGCGCCGAGATGCTCGGCGTGCGCCGCGAGCTCGAACAGGCCTACAACGAGTTTGACAACATCACCGATCCCCTGCTGATGGAGGCGTGCATCTATGAGATCAACGCGCTGCGCGCAAAGTACAACTGCGCCGTGCACGATCTGAAAAATCTGACACAATAGGATGGTTTCTTATGTCGCAAACACTTACGGACATTCTGGTCGTAATCGCAGCCGTGTTTCTCGTCTGGCTGGTCATCCGGCTGTTCCGAAAGCCGATCCGCTGGATCCTGAAGCTGCTGCTCAACACGGCCATTGGCTTCGCGGCGCTGTTTCTGCTCAACTTTTTCGGCAGCGCCATCGGCATCACGCTCGGCCTCAACTGGGTCAACGCGCTCGTCATCGGCGTGGCCGGGTTTCCGGGGCTGGTGCTGCTGCTGCTCATCAAATATCTCTTTTAGCCTACATAAACGATTCCCCGCATCCGAAGATGCGGGGAACTGCTTTATCCGGGCGCGCCGGCGCTCTGCGTCAGTTCCGGCCACGTGCCTGCGGTATTGTAATTGTCGCGCGTGAGCGTCCAAGTGTACGGCACGGCGAGCGTGATGTTCTGCGCGTCCACGGCTGCTTTTGTGAGCGCATAGCAAAAATCATGCCACGCATCGGCCTCGTCGCGCGTGAGCCCCGCCGCAAGGAAGGCCGCCTCCTGCGCCTGTGTGTAGCTTTCGAGCGTGAGCATAAGCTTGCGTGTCTCGAACATGGAGGCCCAGTAGGCATCCTCCGTCATGCCGGAGGCGCGGTTTTGCGTGCACATGTTTTCAAACGTGTGCGCCGTGATCGTGAAGTCCCCGCCCGTGATGACCGGCGTCTCGTCGCCGGGCTGCTGGGGCTCGGCATATGTCTTTCCCGCGTTGCGGTATGCCGTGTCCTCTATCGGCCGCTTCGCCGCAATATACAGCACAATGCACATCGCCAGCACCGCGATCAGCACGCACCAGAGGATGATCCTGCTCGTTTTCGACATGGTCGTTCCGTCCCAAAATCACGTTATGTAAACTTATCACTCCCATTTCCCATATTCAAAGTACCATATCCCGGTGAAAAGAAAAGGTGTTTCCGAATATTGGGGCAAAAAACACGCCGGGTGAAGTTTTGCTTCACCCGGCGTGTTAGTATATTCGTTCTATTTTCAGGCGGCAAACCGCGCGCCTGTCAGGACTCAGTCATTGACCGTGACCACATTGTCCGCGACGACGGCGGACGCTTCACCATTCGGCTGCACCGTCTCCACATACGTGCCGGAGCCGCCCATGTAAGGGTTCATCTCGCGCGCTTTGAGCGCGGCGTAAATGCCCGCGCAGGCAACCATCATTGCGATGAGCAGGCCCCACAGAACTGCGATCTTAGTCTTTGCCATGACAGATTCCTCCTTTAAGAAATCAAACGTGTTTTTATTTTTTATCTTCTTGCGTTCCGCTTTCCACACTTCCCACACAGGCGGCAACAGCCGCTGCGGCGAATCGGAACGAACACTGTCGAGCTTTGTTATTTTCTTATCAACTGCATTGTAGCGCCATTTTTGCCATTTGAAAAGCCCTTTTTTGCATTTCTACTTTTTTAACAAAGCTGTTTGATTTTTAACGTTACGTTTTTGACGAATTGACGAAACGCGAAAATACCGGGCGAAGCAATGCCTCGCCCGGCTGGAAATTCACTGTATTTGCTATGCAAAAGCACAGCAAAATGAGAAATGTGCCATTTCCTCGCCCCTGCGGGGCAACCGGAAAGGATGCACAAGGACTTCATGCACCGGCATTTGCACTTTTTCGTGGTGCAGCACGCATGCATGAAGTTTTACGCCTGTGTCAGCGCCTGAACGATGCGCTCAAACTGCATGCTGTGCGACGCTTTGACGAGCACGCAGTCCCCCGGCTGCAGCAGGCCCGGCAAGGCCGGAAGCAGCGCATCGAGCGTGTCAAACGACGCGGTCGCAACGGCGGGATCCTCTGCGGCAGCACCGGCGGCGATCTGCCTTGCCAGCTCCCCGCAGGTGATGACGAGCGACACGCCGGCTTTCGCCGCGCAGACGCCGGTCTCCCGGTGCAGAGCCGCGGCGGGCGCGCCGAGCTCGCCCATGTTGCCGAGGACGGCCACCCGGCGGCCGACCGGCAAGGTCGCCATGGAGCGCAGCGCCGCCGCCGTGGAGTCGGGATTGGCATTATAGCAGTCGTCAATGACCGTATAGCGCGCCGTGCGCACAACGCGCGCGCGGCTGCCGACCGGCTGATAGGCCGCGATGCCGCGGATGATCTCATCATCCGTCAGGCCGTATTCGATACCGACGGCCGCGCCCTCGAGCGCGGCATAGACCATGTGCTGCCCGTAGGCCGAGATGCGCACCGGGATGCGCCGTGTACCCGCAATGATCGTGCAGGTGCTGCCCTCATCGCCGAGGTCGCGCACGTCGACCGCGCGCACGTCGCACCCGGCCGAGAGGCCGAACGTCACCTTGCGCTGGCGGCAGGTCATGGCGCGCAGCAGGTCGTCGTCCCCGTTGCAGAAGGCGACGGCATCGTCCGGCATGGTGTCGAGTACGGAGGTCTTTTCCTGCAGGACGCCGCGGCGGTCGCGCAGAAACTCCAGGTGCGCGTGGCCGATGATCGTAAAGAGCATGGCCGTCGGCTGCACCATGGCGGCCAGCGGCGCCATGTCGCCGAAGTGCGACACGCCCATCTCGACGACCGCGGCCTCGTGCTCCGGCTCGAGCCGGAAGAGCGTGAGCGGCACGCCGAGCTGATTGTTGAAGTTCTTTTCGGTTTTCAGCGTGTTCCAGCGCTGCGAGAGCACGGACGCGACCATTTCCTTGGCCGTCGTCTTGCCGACGCTGCCGGTCACGCCGAGGATCGGGATGGCAAAGCGGGCGCGGTAGGCGCGCGCGAGCGTCTCGAGCGCGGCGGCCGTATCCGGCACGCAGATGACCGGGCGGGTCTCCCCCGCCGGGACGCGCTGCGCAAGGCAGCAGGCCGCGCCGAGGTCGAACGCCTTGCCAATGTAGTCGTGCCCGTCCACCCGCTCGCCGGGGATGGCGGCAAAGAGCGCGCCGGGCGTGACGGCGCGGCTGTCGATGACGACGCCGGTCACAAGCGCAGCCCCGTCGCCCGAGAGCACGCCGCCGGTGATGGCGGCGATGTCCGATACGCAGTAGCCCGTCATCGGCTCACTTGTGCAGCGCGGCGGCGATGATCTGCTCGCACAGCTCGCTGTAGCTGATGCCGACGGCGGCGGCCTCCTGCGGCACGAGGCTGGTAGGCGTCATGCCAGGCAGGGTGTTGATCTCGAGGAACCAGAGCTCTCCTTCCGCGTCGAGGATGAAGTCCGCGCGGGAATAGGCCGACAGGTTCAGCGCGTGGAACACCGTGAGCGCGGCATCGGCCAGGCGCTGCTCGGTCTCGGCCGGGATCTCGGCCGGGGTGATCTCGCGGGCGGCGCCGGGCTGGTACTTGTTGCGGTAGTCATAAAAGCCCTCGGCCGGGATGATCTCGATGCTGGGCAGGGCCTTGTCGCCGAGGATGCCGATCTGCACCTCGCGGCCGCGGATGTACTGCTCGATGAGGATGCGGCTGCCTTCGTGGGCGGCTGCTTTCAGCGCAGCGCGCAGCTCGGCCTCGTCATTGGCGATGGACACGCCGATGCTCGAGCCGGAGTCGTCGGGCTTGACGACGCAGGGCAGCTTCGCCTGCGCGCAGACGGCGTCGATGTCCATGCCGTCGCTCTCGACGAGCATCCACGCCGGGGTCTTGACGCCGAGCGGTGCGACGACGCGCTTGGTCAGGTCCTTATCCATGGCGATGGCGCTGCCGAGGTAGCCGCTGCCGGTATAGGGGATGCCGAGCAGGTCGAGCGTCGCCTGCACGCGGCCGTCCTCGCCGGTGCGGCCGTGCAGGGCCAGAAACACGATATCCGCCATGGCACACACCTCGAGCACGTGCTCGCCGAACAGGCTCGGGCTCTGGAGCTTGCGCTGCGCGCGCACGGCCTCCAGATCCGGCGCGCTCTCGTCGATGTGCGTGCCGCCGAGGGCCGGCGGGTTGTCAAACACATGGGCGATGTCGCCGGTATAGTCCTCAAGACCGAAAAACATATCCAGCAGCACGACCTGGTGGCCGCTCTCCTGGAGCGCGCCGGCGATTTTCGTGCCGCTCGAGATCGAGACGTTGCGCTCGGGGCTCAGGCCGCCGCAAAGAACTGCAATTTTCATTGGGAATACCCCCTTCGTTTTCTCATCGTACCGCCCACGGACGGTATTGTTTGATTATATCACACTATGCGCTTGCATTCAAATATAGAATTCCCGAAAAAAGGGCGTGAAAGTTGCGCCATTGTGTGCTATACTCCTAATGTTACAGGAAAGGACGGAAAGAGCCATGCATTATGTCGTGATGGATCTGGAATGGAATCAGGCGATGAGTTCCAAATCCTCCGTATTCAACAAGCTGCCCATTCACCTGCGCGGCGAGATCATCGAGATCGGCGCGGTGAAGCTCAACGAGGACATGACCCCCGGCGAAGAATTTCAGATCGATGTCAAGCCCATGTACTTCAAGCGTATGCACTACAAGGTCAAAAAGCTCACCGGCTTCGACCGTGAGCGCCTGGCCGCCGGCGTGAGCTTTCCGGAGGCGCTGGCGCAGTTTCGCGCCTGGTGCGGGGACGATGTGACGTTCCTCACCTGGGGCTGCGACGATCAGGGCATCCTCGAGCAGAACATCATCATCCACGATCTGGACTGGGACTGGATCGCCGGCTGGATCAACCTCCAGCTCATCTACAACCTCCAGACCGACGGCGACCGCAACCAGAAATCGCTCGCCACGGCGATGGAGCACTTTGCCATCGAACAGACGCGCATCGCGCACGACGCGCTCGGCGACGCGTACAACACTGCGCTCGTGTGCACGCACCTGAACATGGAGAAGGGCCTGGCCGATTACCACGACGCCGCGCAGAAGCTCACGACCCGGCTGCCGAAGGAGCACCACGGCGAGAATAACGGCCCCGATCCGATCGAGCACGTCGCGTCGGAGTCCTATGCCACGAAGTCGGAGCTCTTCGGCGACGCCGCGTTCGTCACGCCCTGCTGCCCGCTGTGCAGCGGCGAGGTGCGCTACAGCAAGTGGGTCAACCAGGGCGACCAGCGCTATATGGCGCTCGGCGAGTGCCCGACGGACGGCAAGCTGCTCGTGCGGCTGAAATTCCGCAAGGCGGACGACTGCACCTGGAGCGCCACGCGCCTGACCTATCAGGCGACGGACAGCATGGAGAGCTACTACAAGGCCAAGGCGGCCCAGCCGCGCAAGCGCGGCCGCGGCAAATCCCGCCGCCGGCCGGCCAAGACCGCGCAGTCAGCCCCGCAATAACCCAAAACGCAAACCCGCGGCCCCGGTACTGAGTACCGGGGCCGCGGGTTTTGTATGTTCTTATGCGTGCTGGGTCTGCGCTTCGAAATAGGCGCGGGTCGTGTTCGCATCGTAGAGGATGCGGGCCTTGAGCGCATCGACGGAGTCGAACTTCCGCTCCGGGCGCAGGAACTTATAAAACTCCAGCCGCACCTGACGGTTGTAGAGATTGCCGTGGTAGTCGAGGATAAAGCTCTCGACGCTCACGCGCTGGCCGCCGCTGACCGTCGGCCGCACGCCGACATTCGTGACGGCATAATGCTCGCTGCCGTCGTCGAGATACACCTTCGCGGCATACACGCCGTGGCGCGGCACGAGCACCCCGTCCGGGAACTGCATATTGATCGTGGGCGTGCCCATCTTTGTGCCGAGGCGGTAGCCGTAGTGCACCGTGTCCGACAGCGTGTGCGGGTGGCCGAGGAAGGCGTTGGCGCGCTCGACCTCGCCGTTTTCGAGCAGCTCGCGGATGTAAGTGGAGCTGACGACGCGGCCGTCGAGCGTGACGGCGGGAATGACGTCGCAGCCGAGCCCGCGCTCGGCGCAGTAAGCGGTGAGCTTTTCCGCCGTGCCCTCGCCCCGCCAGCCGAAGCTGAAATCGTGCCCGACGACGAACGCCGCCGCGTCCATCTCATCGACGAGCGTCTGGATGAACGTCTGCCACGGCATCTGCATGACCGTGCGGTCAAAGTGGATAAAGACCACGCTCTCAATGCCGAACAGGCGGCGGATGAGCTCCTCGCGGCCATGGGCGCTGTTGATGAGCGGGACTTCCGTGCCGCGCACGAGCGTGTCCGGGTGCACGTCAAAGCTCATGACCGTGGGGATGGCGCCCATCTCCCCGGCGCGCGCGACCGTGCGGCGCATGAGTGCGGCGTGGCCGATATGAATGCCGTCAAAAAAGCCCAGGGCAATGACCCGTTTCTGGTTTTCCATACGTCAAGAAACCTCGAAAAAACTTTTGATCGTGACGGCCATGCCGTCCGTGACCTGCGCCAGCAGGAGAAACTCCCCCGACGCAGCATAGATGCGATAAGTCCCGTCCGGCACGCCGAGTGCAAACGGATTGCCGCAGCGGGCAAGCCGCTCCGAGCGCGCATCGACGGTGATCCGCGGTGCGTCCGGCCAGAGGCTGTCCACCGGCAGGAGCAGGCGCTGCGCCGCCTCGCGCGGCAGCGCGCACAGCGCGTCCATCGTGTGTGCATCCCCGACGCGATACCCGCCGACTTCCGTCCGGCGCAGGGCGCTCATCACGCCGCCGCAGCCGAGCGCCGCGCCGATATCGTGGCAGAGCGTGCGGATGTAAGTGCCCTTCGAGCAGCGGACGCGCAGGACATAGTCCCCGTCCGCCTCGCCGAGCACGGTCAGTTCTTCGATCGTGATCGGGCGCGGTTTGCGTGCGACCTCGCCGCCGCGCCGGGCGATCTCATAGAGCTTCTGCCCGTCGACCTTGAGCGCCGAATACATCGGCGGCGTCTGCAGAATATCCCCGCGAAACTGCGGCAGCGCCGCCTCCAGCTCCGCGCGGGTGACGCGCCGGTCACAGCGGCTGAGCACCGTGCCGGTCGTGTCCTGCGTATCGGTCGTGAGGCCGAGGCGCAGGCGCGCCTCATAGCACTTGCTGTGATTTTCGGAGAACGACACCGCGCGCGTCGCGCGGCCGGCAAACACGACCAGAAGGCCGGTCGCCATCGGGTCGAGCGTGCCGGAATGGCCCATGCGCCGCTCGCCGAGCACGCCGCGGAGCTTGGCCACAACGTCGTGGCTCGTCCAGTCCGCGGGCTTATCGACCAGCAGGATCCCGTTCATGCGGGCCACACCTGGTCGATGGCTGCAAGGATTTTCTCCACGGCCGTCTCCGTGCCGCAGTCGAGTGTGCAGCCGGAGGCCATCTTGTGGCCGCCGCCGCCGTAGACCGCGCAGATGGCGCACGAATCCACCTCGGGGTTCGAGCGCACGGAGATCTTGCTGCGGCCGTCGAGCAGCTCGCGGATCGTGACGCTCACGACCACGCCCTCTGCCCGGCCGGGCAGACCGGCAATATCGTCGCAGTCATCCTCCGTCGCGTGTACGCTGTCGATCAGCGCGCGCGTGACGACCGCGATGGCGACCTGACCGCCGCGGAAAAAGCGCATGCCGGAGTAGATCTGCCCCACGAGCGCCATGCGCGTGCGGGAGATCTTGCGGAAAAAGTCCATGCTGATCTTCCGGTTATCGGCGCCGAGCTCCAGCAGCCGCGCCGCCGCGCGCAGAGTGGCGGCGTTCGTGTTCGCGTACTGGAAGCAGCCGGTGTCCGTCGTAACGGCGATGTACAGGAGGTCTGCCTCCTGCTCGGTGACGCTGCCGGTCAGCAGCTCGATCACATCGAGCACCGCCTCGCCGCAGGCGGACTTTTCCGCGTGCAGGAGCGTATCGCCGGCATACAGCGCGTTCGACGGGTGGTGGTCGATGCACAGATCGACCGCGCCGGAAAAGCCCTGCGGGAACAGGTTCGGCGTCGCAATGTCGACCGCGACCACGCACGCAGGCACAAAATCCGCAGGCGCAAAAAACTGCGCCACATACGGCAGATAGCGCGCTGTCGTCTCCGGATTGGGGAATAGATACGCCGTCTTGCCCATGCGGCGCAGTGCGCTGCAAAGCGCCGCACCGCTCCCGAGCGTGTCTCCGTCCGGGCGCAGGTGCGACAGGATCAGAATCGCGTCGCGGTCGCGCAGCGCCGCGGCAAACTCCCGATCATTCATACTTCAAGCCTCATTTCCGGTGTCCTTGTCGTGCAGATGCTCGATCATGGCGCTGATGTGCGCGCCCTCCTCGATCGAGTGGTCGATCTCAAACACCAGTTCCGGGGTGTAGCGCAGGTCCAGCACGGTGCCCAGCTCATGGCGCAGCCAGCCGGAGGCCGAACGCAGCCCCTTTTTGAATTCCTTCTCGTTTTCCATGCCGAGCACGGAAAGCCAGACTTTCGAATAGCGCAGGTCGCCTGTCGTCTCGACGCGGGTGACGCTGATCATCCCCTGCTGCACCCGGGGGTCTTTGACCTGGGTGAGCAGGTTTGCCAGCACGCGCTGGATATCATCATTCGTTCTTGCCAGTTTGTTGGAAGCCATAGGAAACTCCTTTTACTGCTTGATCTCCTCCATGACATACACTTCGATCACGTCGCCGACCTTGACGTCGTTGTACTTATCGACCTGCAGGCCGCACTCATAACCGGCGGCGACTTCCTTGACGTCGTCCTTGAAGCGGCGCAGGGACGCGAGGTCGCCCTCGAACACGACGATGTTGTCGCGCACGACGCGGACCTTGCTGTTGCGCACGATCTTGCCGTCGGTGACGTAGCCGCCGCAGACGGTGCCGACCTTGGAGACCTTGAAGGTCTGGCGGATCTCGACGTGGCCGATGATCTGCTCCTGGAACTTCGGGGCGAGCATGCCCTTCATGGCCGCCTCGATCTCGTTGATGCAGTCGTAGATGACGCGGTACATGCGGATCTCCACATTGCTGCGGGCGGCGTTGTCGCGCGCGGCCGCGTCCGGGCGGACGTTGAAGCCGACGATGATCGCATTCGACGTGGCGGCGAGCATGACGTCGGACTCGTTGATGGCGCCGACGCCGGAGTGGATGACCTGCACGCGCACTTCATCGTTCGAGAGCTTCTCGAGCGAGGACTTGACAGCCTCGGCGCTGCCCTGCACGTCGGCCTTGACGATGATGTTGAAGTCCTTCATCTCGCCCTGCTGGATGCGGGAGAACAGGTCGTCGAGCGAGACCTTCTTGCTGCCGGCGTTGGCGGCGTCCTTCTTCTGCTGCTTGCGCTCCTCGACGAGCTCACGCGCCATGCGCTCGTCGGCGACGGCGTTGAACTTGTCGCCCGCGCTCGGCACCTCGGACATGCCGGCGATCTCGACCGGGATCGACGGGCCGGCCTTCGTCACGCGCTGACCCTTATCGTTGGTCATCGTGCGCACACGGCCGACGGCCGTGCCGGCGATGATGATGTCACCCTGATGGAGCGTGCCGTTTTGCACGAGCACGGTCATGATCGGGCCGCGGCCCTTGTCCATGCGGGCCTCGATGACCGTGCCGCGGGCAGCACGGTTGGGGTTGGCCTTGAGCTCCAGAATTTCGGCGAGCAGGACCAGGTTTTCGAGCAGTTTGTCCACGCCCTCGCCGGTCTTGGCCGAGATCGGGCAGACGATCGTCTCGCCGCCCCACTCTTCGGGCACGAGACCGTACTCCGTGAGCTGCTGCTTGATGCGGTCGGGGTTCGCGCCGTGGACATCCATCTTGTTGATGGCCACGACCAGCGGGATGCCGGCGGCCTTCGCGTGGTTGATCGACTCGATCGTCTGCGGCATGATGCCGTCATCGGCCGCGACGACGAGGATGGCGATATCCGTGACCATAGCGCCGCGGGCACGCATGGACGTAAACGCCTCATGGCCCGGGGTATCGAGGAAGGTGACGGGCTTGCCGTCGACCATGACGCGGTAAGCGCCGATGTGCTGCGTGATGCCGCCGGCCTCACCGGCCGCGACGTTCGTGCGGCGGATGCGGTCGAGCAGGCTGGTCTTGCCGTGGTCGACGTGGCCCATGACCACCACGACCGGGGCGCGCGGGACGAGTTCGTCCTCGCTGTCCTCGCGGTCGTCGATCAGGCGCTCTTCGACCGTCACGATGACCTCGTGCTCGACCTTGCAGCCGAGCTCCATGGCCACGAGCGCGGCGGTATCGTAATCAATGGTATCGGACAGCGACGCCATGACGCCCATCTTCACGAGACGGCGCACGACCTCGGCACCGGTCTTCTTCATGCGGGAGGCGAGCTCGCCGACGGAGATCGTGTCCGGGATCTGGACCTTGAGCTGCTGCTTTTTTGCGATCTCCAGCTGCAGCTTCTGCATCTTGTCGCGCTCCTCCTGGCGGCGCTTGGCGCCGGCGGCAGGATTCTGCGGACGCTGACGGTTGCGGTTCTGGATCTTCTGCTTGCCGCCGCGCTTATTCTGTGCGCGCTCGGGCACGAGATCGTCCAGACGCTGGTCGTACTTGGACAGGTTCGTCGTCGCGCCGCGGGTATCGACGACGCGGCGCTCGGCCACCTGACGCGGCTGGTGCGGCTTGTCGTCCTTCTTCGGCTTGTGCTGCTGCTGCGGCTGGGCAGCCTGCTGCGGCTGCTTTGCGGGTGCGGCTTCGCCCTTGGGCGCAGCGCCCTGCGCGGCCGGGGCCGCCTGCGGCTTGGCCTTCGGCTGGTCCGGCACTTTGTAGAGCTCCTCCAGGCTGGCCGCCTGATGATGCTGCGTGAGATACTCAAAGATGTCGTTGAGCTCGTCGTCCTCCAGCACCTGCATATGATTTTTCGGAGTGGTGGCATAATCCGTCAGGATCTGCGTGATCTCCTTCGAGGTCATGCCGAAATCCTTCGCCACCTCATGCACTCTGTATTTAATCAATCCGCTCATACTCGTTTCCTCCTCTTGCCGTTGCGCCCGCCGCCTGTCGGCGCCGTGCCCGTGTCTGTTCTCATCTGTGCGGCAAGCTCTGCCGCCGTGTTGCTGTATTGCTCCGGATCTGCCTGCGCCAGCGCAGACACAAAGGCCTTCGCCAGGCCCGGATCGGTGACTGCCGCGATGGCGCAGCCGGTCTTGCCGAGCCGGTCGGACAGCGCCTGCTTCGTGTACGGCAGGCGCAGCAGCGGCGCCTGCGCCGCATGGGCAAAGCCCTCAGCGCGCTTGCGCGCATTGTCCGATGCGTCCTGCGCCAGCAGCAGCAGGCACGCCTTGCCGGCACGCGCCGCCGCTCCGGCGTCATGCTCCCCGAGCGCGATGCGCCCGGCCTTGCGCATGAGGCCGAGATAGTTGGCTGCTTTATCCGTCGCCGAGCACCTCCAGTTCCGCTGCGAGCTGCTCATAGATCTCCGCCGGAATGGGCACGTCGAACGCGCGCTCGAGCGCGCGGTTCTTCTGCGCCTTTTTCAGGCACGCGGCCTTCGGGCACAGATACGCGCCGCGGCCCGCCGCCTTGCCGCGCGCATCGAGCGAGATGGCCCCGTCGGGCGCGCGCACCACCCGGATCAGCTCCGGTTTGGGCTTCTTTTCACGGCAGCCGACACACTGCCGCTGGGGAATGGACTTGGGCATGGGTGACTGCCTCCTTTCGGTTTATGCCTCGCTCTCCGGCTTGATGTCGATCTTATAGCCGGTGAGCTTCGCGGCCAGGCGGGCATTCTGCCCCTCCTTGCCGATGGCGAGCGAGAGCTGGTTATCCGGCACGATGACGCGGCAACTCTTGCCCTCGTCGAGCAGGGTCACTTCCAGCACCTCGGACGGCGCCAGTGCGGCCGCAATGAATTCCTCCGGCACCTCGCTGTACTTGACGATGTCGATCTTCTCGCCGCCGAGTTCGTTGACGACGCTTGCGACACGGCCGCCCTTCGGGCCGACGCACGCGCCGATCGGGTCGATGACCGGATCTTCCGCCCAGACGGCCATCTTCGTGCGGCTGCCGGCCTCACGGGCGATGGACTTGATCTCGACCGTGCCGTCAAAGATCTCCGGCACTTCCAGCTCGAACAGGCGCTTGACCAGGCCCGGATGCGTCCGGCTGATGAGCACCTGCGGGCCGCGCGTGCTGTTGCGCACCTCGACCACGTAGACCTTGATGCGGTCGCCCTCATGCAGCACCTCGCCGCGGATGCACTCCGCCGGGGCAAGCATGGCCTCGGTATAGTCCGAGTTGGAGCTGATCTTCAAAAACGCGCAGCCGGTGCGCGGGTCGATCTTATTGACGACGCCGGTAAGGATCTCATGCTCCTTGGAGTTGAACTCCTCGTAGATCATGCCGCGCTCCGCCTCGCGGATGCCCTGAATGATGACCTGCTTGGCAGCCTGCGCCGCGATGCGGCCGAACTGCTTGGTCTCGACCGGGACGCTGACCACGTCGCCGATCTTGGCGCGCTTGCTGATGCGGTGCGCCGCCTCCTCGCTGATCTCGACATACGGGTCGATGACGCGCGCGACGACCGTCTTCTTGACGACCATCTCGATCTTCTTTTTCGCCTCGTCGAGAATGACCTCCACGTTGTCCTCGCAGTCGGGCGTGTCCTTGCGGAACGCCGTCAGCATGGCCTGACGGATCTTCTCATACATATATTCGCGCGGAATACCTTTTTCTTTTTCGATATCTGCAACTGCGTCAAAAAATTCTGCGTTCATGGTCGAATTCCCTTTCCTTATATGGTCAGGTGCAGGCGCACCTGTGCGATGGCGGATTTTTGAAAGACACGGCGGGTCTTGCCGTCGGAGACGGTCACGTCGCCGTTGTCATACTGCTCGAGCGTGCCAATGTGCACCTTGCTGCCGTCGACCGGCTGGTAGAGCCGCACCTCGACCTGCGCGCCGAGAAAGCGCTCGAAATCGCCCGGGCGCTTGAGCTGCCGCTCCGCTCCCGCGGACGACACCTCGAAAATATAGCTGTCGGGAATGGGGTCGGCCTCGTCGAGGATCGGATCGAGCGCACGGCTGAAATCCTCGCAGTCCTGGATCGACACGCCGTCCGGCTTGTCGATATACACGCGCAGGTAGCGGCTGCCCGCTTCCTTGACGTACTCCACGTCCCAGATCTCGCATCCCTGCTGCGCGGCCACAGGCCCGGCCAGCGCCAGGACGGCATCTGTCAATTTACTCATAGATCACCATTCCATTTTCTGACACTTCGAAAGACATCAAGAAAAAGAGTGGGCGAGTGCCCACTCTGTCAAATCCTGCTTCCTTCGTACGGCAATATCATACCATCCCGCGCCGGACAATGCAAGCCTTTTTTTGCGCCGCCGGACACTTACTGGTACAACGCCACGAATTCCTCCAGGCAGAGGTTGTGCTCGGTCATGAACCGCGCCGCCGCGTCGCCGACATAGCGCACGTGCCACGGCTCGTTGCGCCCGGTGATGCTGACCTTGTCCGACGGGTAGCGGATGACGAAACCGTAGTCCGCGCAGTTATCGGCGAGCCAGGTCAGAAAGCGCGCGTTGACCGTGTCCACGCTCAGCGAGGAATAGTACTGGTCAACGATGTCCGCGCCGAGGCCGGTCTGATGGTCGCTCGTGCCGGGGGGCGCGGCCACGCGCGCTGCGGCCGTCTCGGCCTCGTCACGCGTGTCGCCCTTGCGCATATTCTCGCTGACCTGATCCTCATACTGCTGCTCCTGCGTCAGGTACGGACGGTAGGCGCAGTAGATATACGGACTCCAGCCGGCGTCCCTGGCCGCTTTGAGCAGCGCATTGAGCGCGTCGACGGCGCGGGAATCGAACGTGGACTGCGAGCCGCTGATCTTACTCACATCCGGAACATAGTCGCTGATATTATGCGCCTGACTCGCAATGAGATACTCCCAGGAGGAAATATCCACATCCGGCAGGTCGTCATACTCCTTCGTATCGGGCTGCGCCGTCGTCTGGATGTCCGGCGGGAGAATAAGATCCGTCGGCGCGGCGGGCGCGGCGTCGCTGCGCGTCTCGTTGATGCGCGATAGGATGAGCATGGCGCATACGACGACCAGGACCGTCAGCGTCACCGACAGCCAGAGACGTTTGTTCTTCATGCAGATCCCTCCCGGACGAAAAAATGAAAAGCAGCTCACACGAGCTGCTTTTCAGGATAGCATATTTTTCGCGTTCCGGCAAGTCCCCCGTCACAGATCGACCCGCTCGTAGTTTTTGGCCGCCTTCCGGTATGCCAGCCACGACAGCAGCGCAAACGCCGCCAGCCCCACGGCCAGTACCGGCAGCTGCCGCACCTGACCGGCCGCGTCGGTCGCATCGAGATACGGCCCGACGACCGGAAAATGGGACAGCGCCTCGACGAGCACCATGAGCACCGTCATCGGGATGACCGCGAGCAGAAACGCTCGCCCGGCGCGGATGGCCGTCTTATAAAACACGGGCAGGAACACAACGTTGAACACGCCGTAGATTAGCAGCACGCAGCCGAAGAGCGCGACGTTTGCGTCGATGCCGGCGAGGTTCGTGCCGTTGGGATTGATGCGCGCGGAGAGGAACGCAAACGGAACCGCGATCACGAGCTCCGCCAGCTCCACCGCCACGACGAGCCAGGCACGGGCGCGCACCTGGTCACGCTTCGTGACCGGCAGCACGGCGCAGTAATAGACGTCCTTGTTCTCGCGGCCGTTGAGAAACGTGAAGAAAATGCCGAGCAGGCCGTAGAAAAATACGACCGTGTACGGATAGTTCGGGATGATGAGCATGACGCCGAAGAGCGCGAACACGTACATCATCGGGTGCGCTGCAAGGCGCAGGTCCTTAGAGAAAATCTTCGCTGTCATAGCTTCTCCTTTCCACGCGCACAAGAATGTCCTCGATCGACATCTGCCCGTCGCCGAACTGCGCGCGATAGCGCGCGAGAAACCCGTCGCGCGTGTCGCTGCACAGGATCTGCCCGTCCTTGATCATCGTGATGTGCGAGGTGCACTTTTCGAGATCGGACGTGATATGCGTCGAAAACAGGATGCTGCGCTCGCCGCTTTTGACCACGCCGCGAAACAGCTCCATGAGCTCGTCGCGCGACACGGGGTCGAGTCCGCTCGTCGGCTCGTCAAGGATGAGCAGGCGCGCATCGTGCGAGAGCGCAAGCGCGAGCATATACTTCACGCGCATGCCAGACGAGAGCTGCGAGACCTTCTTCGTCTCGTCGAGCGCGAACAGCTGCAGATAGTGCCGGTATTTGTCCTCGTCCCAGCGGTCGTAAAACGTCCGCGTCACGTTCGTGATGCTGCGCAGCTTCTTATTCGGGTAAAAATCCACACCGCCGAGCACCACGCCGAGCTGCTGCTTGCAGGCCGGCTCGTTGGCGTAAAAATTCTGCCCGAACATGGTCACGCGGCCGCTGTCCGGGTGCACGAGGTTGAGCATGGACTTGATGGTCGTGCTCTTGCCGGCGCCGTTGCGGCCGATGAAGCCCATGATCGTCCCCGGCTCGACTGCGAACGACACATCGCGCAGCGCAAACGCCGGATAGGTCTTGCACAGGCCCTCCACTTCCAGAATGTTCACTTGCTATCCCCCTTCTTCAGCTCCCGCTCCAGCGCGGAGGCAAACACCTTCGTCTCGGCCTCGGGCACATCCGGCGCGGCCGCCTGCGCGCCCTGATCGAACACCGCGCGCACGAACGAATCGTAGTAGCTGCTGCTCTGCAGCGCGATGCCGCGCTCGCGGTCCGCCAGCAGGATGAGCGAGTCCCCCGGCGCGAGCCCAAACATCGCGCGCACCTCCTTCGGGATCACGATCTGCCCCTTTGGGCCGATGCGCACCGTGGTCATGAATTTGTCCTGCATGGTCTCCATGCGATCCGCCTCCTGTAAGAATCGTATTACTTTTCTTACTTTGTACCACAAGTTGAACGGATTGTCAATCCGTTTTTTGCGTTTCAGCGCAAAAATAAGAGTTATGTAAACCAGACAGGCAAAAAAACGATCCCCTGCCGGCTGGCAGGGGATCTGTTGCATATGAGATAACTTAGAGCGCCTCGACGTCCTTGATGAAAGCCTGGATGGCATCTTCCGGAACGAGCTTCTTGCTGCGAACGAGATTGACGATGTCGCCGACGGTCTTCTTGTAGAAGAGCTTCAGGGGATACTTGGTCAGGGACGGAACCGTCTTCATCATGATCTCTTTGCCGTTCATGTCCTCGATAAACGTCTTCACACTCAGAGTTTTGTAATCCATGATATGTTCTCCTTTCAATTTTGAGCACACCGGCCATTTTTCAATCCGGAATGGCCTTCTGTTCAAAGATTAACGCTTTTTGGGCATTTTGTCAAGTATAACGTATGATTTTCTTCGTCGCGCCGTCATTTTTAATTCAATAATCAACGCTTTGTTGTGTAACATTTGCGCACATCCGGAAAATTGTGTGGCAGGCAAGTGTACTTGCAGCCGCCGAATAGAATGGCCACAGGCAGAAACGGAGGGCTGAAAATGCTGTACAGTACCCTGATGCTGATGATGAGCAGTGCATTTCTGATGCTGCGCCTGACGCCCGGCGGCTCGTTCCCGCGTCCGCTGAGCGAGGCCGAGGAGCGCAAATATCTCGACGCCTGGCTGCAGGGCGATCTGGAGGCGCGCAACGTGCTCATTGAGCGCAACCTGCGGCTGGTGGCGCACATCATCAAAAAATACTACACGCACTATGACGACACGGACGACCTGATCTCGATCGGCACGATCGGGCTCATCAAGGGCATCAACACCTACCGGCCCGACAAGGGCGTGCGTCTGGCGACGTACGCCAGCAAGTGCGCCGAAAACGAGATCCTGATGTATTTTCGCAGCACGCGCAAGAATGCGTCGGAAATGCTGCTCTCGGACGTGCTCGACACGGACGGGGACGGCAACAACCTGTCGCTGATCGACATCCTGTCCGAGGACGACGACATGGACGAACACCTCCAGGCGGACGAGGTCAGCCGGGCGCTGCGGCGCTGCATCGGCGAAGTGCTCGATGCGCGTGAAGCGGAGATCATCCGCCTGCGCTATGCCATCGGCGGCGGTGAGGCGCTGACGCAGCGCGAGACCGCGCAGCGCTGCGGCATCAGCCGGTCATACGTCTCACGCATCGAGAAAAAGGCCATCGAAAAGCTGCGCGCCGCGCTGCAGGCCGACGGTTACTGAGGCTGCGCATTGACAAGCGGCGCAAAACACGGTAAAATTGCGGCGAAATGACAGGAGATGATACCATGGCGGAACAGGATCCCAACACGATGGTGCACACGCACGTGGACGAGAACGGCAACATCATCACCCACTGCCACGGCGGCGAGGGGCACACCCACGCGCACCCGCACACCCACACGCAGACCAAGGCGGTCATCAACCGGCTGGCCCGCGCGATCGGCCATCTGGAGTCGGTCAAGCGCATGGTAGAGGACGGACGCGACTGTGCCGAGGTGCTCATCCAGCTTGCAGCCGTGCGCTCGGCGCTCAACAACACAGCAAAGATCATCCTGAAGGATCACATCGACCACTGTCTGGCCGACGCTGTAGAGACCGGCGACCAGCAGGCCATCGACGAGCTGAATCAGGCGATCGAAAAATTCATGACATGAACTGAAGTCGTGCATCCCTCTGCCCCACCGGCAGAGGGATGCGCCATATCTGCGCGCAGCAAAAAAGGACGCCCGACCGGGCGTCCTTTTCGTTGCTTGAATTATGCGGACCGTTCCACCGAGAGCACCGTTCCGGTCTGCTGATCGACAGCCACGACGTAGCGGGGGTGGAAGTAGTACACCGTCGTAAGCGTCACGCGGTAGAATGGCTGCGCACCACTCTCATCGAGCTGAACATCCCACGCGGCCAGGTCGCTCTCCGAGATACCGGCCGCCGCAATGGCGATCTTCAGCGCCTGCTCCTGCGTGACCGGGCCGACGGGCGGCGTCGGCGTCGGGGCAGGCGTCGGGGCAGGCGTCGGCGTCGGAGTCGGTATCGGTGTCGGTGTCGGCTCCGGCATCGGGATGGGCGTCGGAGTCGGCGCCGGCGTCACGGGCGAATTCGGCCGCACCACCGGCGAGACCGGAACGATCTCCGTCTCTTCCGGCCGCTTCGGCTCATCGCCCGTCAGGCGGCAGACCTCAGTCGTTTCGGCATCGACGCTGCACACATAGTGCCGCTCGCCGTCCGAGAGCACGAACTCCATGACCATCTCGCCGTCAATGAGCGTAAAGCGCATACTCGCCCTGGTCACGTCATCCGTAGTCAGGCCGCAGCGCGTAAGCGCCGCCTGCAGCGCCTCGTCATACGGAACATATACGCCGGTGCTGGCAGCGCCGATGGATTCGATGCCGGAAAGCTCCACCTGGTTGGATGCCGCCAGAATGTTCAGATCATTGATCGGCAGGCCGACCAGCTCGCTGCCGGTCAGATCCTGCACCTGGGCGCTGATCTGCCGGATCAGCATTGCCTTGCCGGCGCTGACGCCCACGGCAGAGGCATACGCCTCCAGCGCAGGATCGTCCTCGAGCACCTGTGCAAGGACCGCCGACTCCATGCCGCAGTCCGTCTGGGCGCTTTCCACAGCGTCCGCCAGCCGGCCGCACAAGCGCGCATCGCCCTTGCCGGCCTCGACCGTCACAAGGATCGAATTCGCATCCGCCGAGACATAGCCGTTCGCCTGCATATTGGCGACGATCGCGTCCGCCGCCGTCTGCAGGGACTGGTTGCGCAGCTCCAGGCCGTCGAGCACAAGCTGTGCGTCCGGATTACACGCACGGGCAGACAGGACGCGGCCGAGCTTATTGACCGTCAGCTCGATGCTGGGGTTGGCATCGAGCGTGGCGACGCCGCCGGGCACCTGCGTAGCATACAGCCCGCCGCCGAGGATGACCAGGAAAAACACTGCCGCTGCGGCGACCCAGCCCCGCCAGGCACTGCGGCGCTTGCGCTCCGGCATCGGGACGACCGGCGCTTCCTCCGGCTGCTGTGCCGGAGACTGGACGCGCGCAAGGATGCCGCTCCAGCAATCCGGCGTTACGGCGGCGACCTCAGCCCGCAGCCGTTCCAGCAATTCCTTATCGGTCAAGATCGTCACCTCCCATCGAATTGCGCAGCTTTGCCAGCGCGCGGTTATAGCGTGAAATAGCGGTTGCCTGCGGGATACCCAGCAGGTCGGCAATTTCTCTGTGCTTGAGTCCGGACAGCGCGTGCAGCATCACGATCTGCCGCTCGCCGTCCGTGAGCGTATGCAGCACTGCTTCAAGCACCATATGGTTTTCCGTCGTCTGATAAGCGTCATGCGTATCCTCCACATGAAACAGCTCATCAAAGGACAGGTTCTTACTTTCTGCCCTGCGCAGGCGCATCAACGCCAGATTGCGCGCGATCGTCAGCAGCCACGCCATCGGTTTGCCCGACGGCTGATAGCCCGGTGCCGACTGCATCACGCTCACAAACGTGTCCTGCATCACGTCCTCCGCCGCCACAGGATCCCGAAGGATGGACAGCGCGAAGCCGTAAATGGAGGAGGACGCCTGGCGATACAGCACTTCCAGTGCAGCAGTATCCCCCTGCGCGATGCGCAGTATGAGCGCATCATCCGGCGGCTGGCCGCTGGCCATGCACGAACCGGCGCTGTGCATATCATCATTTTGCATAGAATTACCCCACATGAGAATAATGCCTGAAAACGAATTTTATTGCAAAAAAATCTGAATTCGATCAATTTTTCGGCGCAAAAGCCGTCTTCGGCTCACAAACTCTTCTTAACCAATTATCATACGTGAAAATTGTCGGTTTGTAAAGCGAGATTCCAAACTTTTCTAAGGAAGCAGGCACATCTACGGTTCTTGTTCCGCAGTCACCTCAAGCGCATGGTTGAGCAGCACGCCAAGGATCAGCAGCAGTCCGAACGCCTGAAACCAGAACAGCAGGATCACGGCCGAAGCGAGCGATCCGTACACGAGGGAATACTTTGTGCTGTTGCCGATCAGCCACGACAGCAGGATGCTCATGCACACGATCGCCACGGCGGAAAACACCGCCCCCGGCAGCACCCGGTGCTGCGGCCGGCGCGGCGTGGTGAGCCGATAGAGGATCAGGATCATCATCAGCAGAATGGCAAACAGGATCAAAAACCGCAGCCACGTCCATGACCAGACGATGCTCACATGCGGCAGCAGCGCATCGAGCCAGAGCAGAAAGTGCTTGCCGGTCAGCATGAGCAGGATGCACAGGTACAGCACCAGCAGAAACGCCACGGAAAAGGCCACGCTCACGATCGTGCTGCGCACGATGCCGAAGCGTTTGCCGCCGTGGATCTCGCCGACGATGGCGGCCATGGCGCGGAAAGCGGCCGACGCGCTCGTGATCATGACCAGCAGCGCGGCAAAGAACATGACCTCGCTCGTGTTGCCGGACACGTAAGTCAGAAAGTCCGATACGAGCGCCTGCGTCTCGCGCGGGAGCACGAGCGTCTCGACGATGCGCAGCACGGCGGCCGGGTCGCGCAGGATGAGCGCGAGCAGGTCGTATATGCAGATGATGGCCGGGAACAGCGCCATGACCATGCAGTAGGCGAGCTCGGCCGCCGAGCGCGTCACGCGCCGGGCGAGAAACGTGTCCGCCATGGACATCAGAACGCGGGTAATGCGCCAGTTTTTCAAGCGGCTGCCTCCTCCGTTGGAATGCAAAAACCGCCTTCACAGGAGCGAAGGCGGTTTTGGTCAAAAAATGTCGAATTACTTGGAATTGAAGATCTTGAAGATGCTGTCGAACGGATCTTCCTCCGCGGGCGCGGCAGCGTCCGCAGCCGGGGCAGCGGCCGGAGCCGGCGTCGCCGGAGCGGCCGGGGCCGCAGCCGGAGCAGCAGCCTTGGCAGCGGCCGCCGCGGCCGTGTAGAGGCCGGTAGCGGGGGCCTGCGCCGGAGCGGCGGCAGCCTGCTCGGCCTGCGCCTTGCCCGGCTCGTCGAAACCGGTGGCAATGACGGACACGCGGATCTCGTCGTCGAGCGAGGGATCGAAGCTCGCACCGAAGATGATGTTGGCGTCCGGGTGCGCAGCCTCCTGAACGAGGTTTGCGGCCGTCTCGACATCCTCCAGGCCCATATCCTCAGAGCCGGTGATGTTGATGAGCACGCCGCGCGCACCGTTGATGGACGTCTCCATGAGGGGGCTGGCCACGGCCATGCGGGCGGCGTCCTCCGCCTTGCCCTTGCCGGCGGCGCGGCCGACGCCCATGTGGGCGAAGCCGGCGTCCTTCATGACGCAGGTGACGTCCGCAAAGTCGAGGTTGATGAAGCCGGTGTTCTTAATGAGATCCGAGATGCTCACGACGGCCTGACGCAGGACATCGTCCGCGATCTCGAAGGCGTTGGCCAGCGTGACCTTCTGGTCGGTGGCGAACTTCAGCCGGTCGTTCGGGATGATGAGCAGGGAGTCGACCTTGCCCAGCAGCTCGTTGATGCCGACCATGGCCTGATCCATACGGCGCTTGCCCTCGAACTTGAAGGGCTTGGTGACGACGCCGACGGTCAGGATGCCGGCCTCGCGGGCGATGTCCGCGATCGTGGGCGCTGCGCCCGTGCCGGTGCCGCCGCCCATGCCGGCGGTGATGAAGACCATGTCCGCGTTCTCCAGGCTCTTGGCGATGTTGTTGCGGCTCTCCTCGGCGCTGCGCTTGCCGACGTCGGGATCGCTGCCGGCGCCCTGACCATGGGTCAGCTTCTCGCCGATCTGGATCTTCTGATCCGCGCTCGAGACGGCCAGAGCCTGCTTATCTGTATTGACAGCCACGTACTCAATTCCCTGAGTGCCGGACTTAACCATGCGGTTTACGACGTTGTTGCCGGCCCCGCCGACGCCAACGACCTTGATGGTGACGACATTTTCCGGACCGGACTCGGTAGCAAAGGACATATTCTGTTCCTCCCTGTTGTTTCTATTTGTATCGGCGGCCGGCGCATGCGCGCTCTGGGAGCCGTTTTTTGGCGGGTTGCGCTTCTGTTTGTTCTTATTCTTTCCCATTTTATATCGTTTTCCTTATCAGGTCAATCTTTTTTTATGAACAATCAGCCGGGGCTGAAATGTGCGCGTTTGTCGATCGACAGGTCGATGGTGCCGGCATCGCTGGCCGTGAGCTGGGAGACCGCGCTTTGCAGCATACCAAATTTGTACTCGACATTTTCATTCGCGCCGAGGCGCACCGTGAATCGTCCGTCATAGGTGAAGCCGGGGTTGGACGCATCCGACAGGTCGATGACCGTGACCTTGGACGCCATGTCGCGCGTGAGCATCTGGCCGAGGATCGCCGCCAGATACGTGACCTTCGGCGCATCGGCCTCACCGGCGTTGAGCACCTCGCCGACCTTCGGCTCGACCGGCGTAATGCCGTCGACCCGGGCAAGGCCGGTCAACTCGCTCTCCGTGACGGATTTGAGCAGCTTGCAGTTCTGGTCCAAAACCCAGTAACCGCCATCCGCCTGAACATAGGCCATGGCGCTGCTCTCCTGGATCGTGATGGTGACGCGGTTGGGCAGCGCGCGCGTGACCTTCGCTTTGTCAACATACGGGAGCTTGCTGAAGATGCGGCTGGCAGCCGAGAAACGGTTGATGAAAAACAGATTGTCGCCCGTGCCGATGCCGGAGGCCTCGACGACCTCCTCGGCCGTGTAGATGGAGTTGCCCACGACCTCGATCTTTGCAACACGGAAAAATACGCTCATGCCCAGGACGAGCGCCGCGCAGATCAGCAGAAAGATCAGCGGCTGCAGCAGCGACCTGCCCCGGCCGCCGGATGGGCGGCGGGGCCGGCGCGCGCGGCGCGGTCCGGGCTGCTTCGATTGTTTCATAGGCAGGTGATTCCTTTCACCGCGGCGCCGCGCAGCGCACATCGGCCCCAAGCGCCGACAGGCACGCATCGAAGCGGTCGTAGCCGCGGTTGATATAGCCGTTGTCGAGGATCTCGGTCTCGCCCTCGGCGGAGAGGCCGGCCACGATCATGGCCGCGCCGCCGCGCAGGTCGCTCGATGTGAGCGGCGCGCCGGTGAGCCGGTCGACGCCGGTGACATAGGCCACGCGCCCCTCGATGCTGACGGCTGCGCCCAGACGCCGGAACTCCTCGGCATGACGATAACGGTTGGTGAAGATGTTTTCGGTGAACACCGTGGTGCCCTTCGCCTTCAGGCAGGCAGCCATGAGCGGCGGCTGCGCATCCGTGGGAAAGCCCGGATACGGCTGCGTGACGACCGGCCGCGGCGCGGTGAGCCGCCCGGCCGATGTCAGGCGCACGGTGGACGCCGTTTTCATTATAGCACACCCTGCCTCGGAAAGCGAGTCCAGAACGGTCAAAAAATGGTCCGGATCGACGCCCTGCAGCTCCACATCGCCGCCGCAGGCGGCTCCGGCACACAAAATCGTCGCCGCGACGATGCGGTCCGGCATGATTGTGTGCTCCACAAACGGCTGCGGCCGGAAGCCGCTGACCGTGACCGTCGATGTGCCGGCGCCGGAAATGCGCGCGCCCAGCTTGCGCAGGTAGCACTGCAGGTCGAGGATCTCCGGCTCGCGCGCGGCGTTGCAGATGACCGTCTCCCCCGCCGCCGCGCAGGCGGCCAGCATGGCGTTTTCCGTCGCGCCGACGCTCGGAAACGGCAGCAGGATGCGCCGCCCCTTCAGATCGTGCGCGCAGCAGACGATGTCTCCGCCGCGCTCCGTGACCTCCGCGCCGAGCGCGCGCAGCGCGTCGAGGTGCAGGTTCACCGGCCGCGGGCCGAGCTCGCACCCGCCCGGCATGGACAGGCTCGCCGTTCCGAAGCGCGTGAGGATCGCGCCGAGAAAAATGACCGAGGAGCGCAGCTCTCGCATGAGATCGTGCGGGATGAAGTCGCGGTTCATGCCGCGGGAATCAATGCGCACCGTGTCCCCGTCGCGCTCCGCCGTGCAGCCGAGATGGCGCAGGATGCGCAGCGTGATCGTCACGTCCTTCAGGTCGGGCACGTTGTGCAGAACCGTCTCACTGCCGGCGAGCACGGATGCCGCCATGATCGGCAGCACCGCATTCTTGGCGCCCTGCACCTGGGTGCTCCCGGTCAGTCTGTTTCCGCCGTAAATGTGCCATATGCTCATAATCTTTCCTCCGCACAGCAAATTCATGCCATCCTATGCAGAGAAACGCGAGATTGTCATTTTGCGTGCCGGTCGGCCAGTTTCAGCACCAGATCGGTAATGCGCTCGGCGGCGTCGGCAACGCCGGCGGATTTCATGTTCTGCGCCATCTGCGCAAGCTGCGCGGGGTCGGCGAGCAGGTCGCTGACGAGGTTATACAGATCGTCCGCCGTGAACGCGCCCTCGAGCAGCACCTTCGCCCCGCCGGCGTGCTCGAGCACGCGCGCGTTGCGCTCCTGATGGTTGTTCGTGACGTTCGGCGACGGGATGAGGATCGCGGGCTTGCCGATGCACGAGAGCTCCGCGAGCGTGGACGCGCCCGCGCGGCAGAGCACGAGATCGGCCGCGTCCATGACGAGCGGCATGTCATAAATATACGGCCGCACGTCCATGCCGTGCGCGGCGAGATCGGCCGGGCACTTTTCGAGCAGAGCCGCGTGCATCTTCTCATAGCCGTTGCGCCCGGCCGAGTGGATGAGCGCAAACGGCGCGTCCGTGACGGCGGCGCGCGTGATGAACGCCGTCATGACCTCGTTCATGTACGACGCGCCGAGCGAGCCCCAGACCGACACGACCAGCGGCCTGTCCGGGTCGAGCCCGAGCTGGCGCTTGGCCTCCGCCTTGGAGCAGGCCGTGAACGCGCCGCGCACCGGCGTGCCGGTGACGACGACCTTTTCCTGCTCGCTGTAGTGCTGCTTGCTCTCCTCGAAGCCGACGAGGATGCGGTCGACCGCGCCGGCAAGCATCTTCGTCGTCAGGCCGGGCACGGCGTTGGATTCATGCACGACGGTGGGGATACCGAGCTGCGCCGCCGCCTTGAGCACGGGGTAGCAGACATAGCCGCCGGTGCCGATGGCGACGTCAGGCTGAAAGTCCTCGATGATCTTGCGCGCGTCCTTCGTCGCCTGCCGCGCGTTGTGCAGCGAGCGGAAGTTGTACGCGATCTCAGACGGCTTGAGGCTGCGGTGGATGTTCGTGACCTCAATGGTCACGATGTCGTAGCCCGCGCGCGGGACGAGGTCGGTCTCCATCTTGCCGTTGGCGCCGACGAAGAGGATGCCGCAGTCGGGCATCCGGTCGCGCAGGATGCCAGCGACCGCGAGCGCGGGGTTGATGTGGCCTGCGGTGCCGCCGCAGGTAAAGAGAAAATTCATAGCAATGCCTCCCAGGATCAAAAACGGAAATCGGGCAGTCCGCGCCGAAGGCCGCCGCGGGCTGCCGGATATACACTTCAAAGTCAGAAACTAGCGCGCTTTTTTCGTCGGAATGTCGCGCGAGATGCTCAGGATGATGCCCATCTCCCCGAGCTGCATGAGCAGCGCTGTGCCGCCGTAGCTGAAAAACGGCAGCGAGATGCCCGTGCAGGGGATGAGGTTCGTGACGACTGCGATGTTCAAAAACACCTGGATCGACAGCAGCGTCGTGATGCCGATGCCGACGAGGAAGCTGTAGCGGTCGGGCGAGTGCGCGGCGATCCAGTAGCCGCGGCAGATGAGCAGTGCAAACAGGATCAGGATCGCAATGGCGCCGACATAGCCGAGCTCCTCGCAGACGATGGAAAAGATATAGTCATTGTGCTCCTCGGGCAGATAGAGGTACTTCTGCCGGCTCTGGCCGAGGCCGAGCCCGAGAAAGCCGCCCGAGCCGATGGAATACAGCGACTGCACGATCTGATAGCCGGCCGCGCTCGTATCGGCAAACGGGTCGCGCCAGGACACGATGCGCTTGTGCACATAGGGCACGAATTTGCTTGCGATGAGCAGCAGCGCGCCCGCGCCGCCCATGCCGACGAGCAGGTACGAGAGCTTGATGCCGCCGACAAACATCATCACAATCGCAAGCGCCATGATGATGATGGACGCCGACAGGTGCGGCTCGAGCATCAGCAGGCCGACGATGATGACCGTGACGACCATGAACGGCACGACACCGTAGCGGAACGTCTGCATCTGCTCTTTATAGGTGCAGATCATGCTGGAGAAAAACAGCACGACCGCGATCTTTGCGATCTCCGACGGCTGAAATGTCGTGAAGCCGAGGCTCAGCCACCGGCGCGCACCGTTGACGCGAGTGCCGATGTGCGGGATCCAGACGACGGCGAGCAGGAAGATGCTCACGCCCAGCACCAGCAGCGACAGACGGCGGTAGGTCGCCATGCGCACTTTGGACAGCAAGATCATGGCCACAACGCCGGCCACGGCAAAGGCCGCCTGGCGCACGAAGTAATACGTCGGCGACTTGCCCTGCGCATACGCGCGGGCGAAGCTCGACGAGAGCACCATGATGACGCCGATCGTCAGCAGCAGCAGCGTGAGCACGAAAAACGGCAGGTCGAAGCTGCCGCGCTTCGGCCCGGCGGACGCTTTCGCCTGGCGCGCGGGAAGTCTCAGATCGGAAATATTCATATAAGCACCTCCCTGCACCGCGGCGCGCGCCTCACACGCCGAAGCGGTGGAACACGCCGATGAACGACAAAACTGCAAACAGCACCGTCACGCCGGCAAACAGCGCCACAATCTGCGTTTCCTTCCACTTGTGGCCCGTCCAGCCGCCCATCTCGAGATGGTGGTGGAACGGGGACATTTTGAACACGCGCTTGCCGTGCGTGAGCTTGAAGTAGCCGACTTGGATGATATCCGACAGCGCCTCGATGATGTACATGATGCCGAGCGTCACAAGGATGAGCGGCATGTCGTAGGCAAAGGCCAGCGCCGCGACCGTGCCGCCGAGAAAGAGCGAACCCGTGTCGCCCATGAACACCTTCGCCGGGTGGAAGTTATAGATCAAAAAGCCCAGCAGGCCGCCGGCAAGGCCGGAGGCGAACACGCCGAGGGACAAAAACCGCTCGCCCCAGAGCATGGAGATGACGGCGAAGAAGATGCACACCGGCATCGTCGTGCTCGCGGCGAGGCCGTCCACACCGTCGGTGAGGTTCACGGAGTTGACCGTTCCGACGATGACGAAGGCCGCGAAGATGACATACAGCGGCTCAGAGACTGGCACCGTCTTGTTCCAGAACGGGATGTACAGGCTGTCGAGCGCGACATAGCCGAAGCGGCGCATGAGGAAAATGAACGCCACGGCCGCCGCCAGCTGCAGCAGCAGCTTCTTGCCGGCCGTCAGGCCGAGATTCTGCTTTTTCCGGAGCTTTTCATAGTCGTCCAGAAAACCGATCGCGCCAAACACGAGCGCGAACGCCAGACAAAACAGGTGGCCGTATTCGCCCTCGGCCATGCACTCAAAGCCGACCGACAGGCACACAACCGCGATCGCGGCGATGAACATCAGTCCGCCCATGGTGGGCGTGCCCTGCTTGGACATGTGCCACGTAGGACCGTTTTCCTTGATGCTCTGGCCCGCCTTGATGCGTCTGAGATACGGGACCAGGAAAAATCCGACGACGGCCGACACCGCAAACGCGATGACGAACGCCAGTATCAGCTTCAGTGTCATTTCTCTCTCTTCCTCTTCTCGAGTATTTCGGCGACGATCTCGCGCTCGTCCATGTGCACTTTCGTCTTGCCGATGATCTGGTAATCCTCATGGCCCTTGCCGCAGAGGATGATGACATCGCCGGGGCAGTGATTCTCGATCGCGTAGGCGATGGCCTCGCGCCGGTCGGGCCGCACGACATAGGGCGTGTGCGTCTCCTTGAGACCGGGAAGGATATCGGCGATGATCGCCTCCGGGTCTTCCGTGCGCGGATTGTCGCTCGTGACGATGACGAAATCCGCCTTCTGGCCCGCGATGCGGCCCATCTTCGGGCGCTTGCCGCGGTCCCGGTCGCCGCCGCAGCCAAAGAGGAACACGAGCCGCGCGGGTGCGAACTCGCGCACCGTCGTGAGGATGTTGTCGATGGCGTCGGGCGTGACGGCGTAGTCGATGAGAATGGCGTAATCCCCGTCGGTCTCGAGCACCTCGGCGCGGCCCTTGACGGGCTTTGCCGTGTCGAGCGCGGCGGCGCAGTCGTCGAGCGAAATGCCGAGCGCGCAGGCGCAGGCAATGACGCTCAGCGCGTTGTAGACCGAGAACATGCCGGGGATGCCGAGGCGCATGCGCGCGATCGCATCGCCGTGCATGGCGACAAAGCGCACGCCCGACGCGCTCAGGCGGATGTCCTTGGCCACGAGGTCGGCGTCGTTGCGTTTGGCGGAATAGGTGTGCATCGGGCATTTGGCGTGCTCGAGCATGACGTGCGCCCAATCGTCGTCCGCGTTGACGATGCCGACGTCACTCTGCGCAAACAGCTGCGCCTTGGCCGCGGCATACGCCTCCATGGTCTTGTGAAAGTCCAGATGGTCCTGCGACAGGTTCGTGAAGATGCCCACCCGGAAGCGGATGCCCTCCACGCGGTGCAGCACGAGCGAGTGCGACGACACCTCCATGACCGCGTGCGTGCAGCCGGCGTCGACCATCCGGCGCAGGAGCTTTTGCAGCTCATAGGCGTCGGGCGTGGTGTGCTCGGTGTGCAGCTCCTCGTCGCCGATGACGTTCGCGTTCGTGCCGATGAGGCCGACCTTTGTGTGCAGACACTGCTCGAGCATATGCTTGATGAGCGTGGTGACGGTGGTCTTGCCGTTCGTGCCGGTCACGCCGATCATGGTCAGCTCGCGCGACGGGTTATCGAAAAATTCGCAGCAGATGCGCGAGAGCGCAAGGCGGCTGTCGGCCACGAGGATATACGGTATCTCGACCTCCGGCTTTCGCTGGCAGAGCACGACGGCCGCGCCGCGCTCGACGGCCGCGCCGATAAACCGGTGCCCGTCGGACTCATACCCGCAGACGGCGGCAAACAGGTCGCCGGGCTGCGTGGTGCGCGAGTCAAAGCTGATATCCCGGATGTCCAGTTCCGGATCGGCGGTGCATTCGCACACGTCCAGAACGGACAGCAGTCGCTTGAGTTTCATAAACGTACCTCCGTTGTTCGTCAGTATCGGCCCAGCATGCCCGAATCGCTGGTCACGAGCGTGACCTCCACGACCGTACCGTGATCGATCTGGGTGCCGGCGGCGACGCTCTGGCCGGAGATGACCTGCGCCGCGGTATCCGTGATCGAACTGCTGGTCTTGATATACAGCCCCAGTGCGGCCATGCGGTCGCGGGCTGTCTGATAGCTGAGATTGGACAGATCCGGCATCGTCTCCTTGTCGGCCGAGGGCTCTTTGCCGGCATAGAGCAGGATGGTGCTGCCGTTGGCCACGACCGCGCCGCTGCCCGGAAGCTGCGCCGTGATTGTGCTGCCATCACCGTAGATGCGCGCCTGCAGGCCCACCTCCGCGAGCGCGGCCTTCGCCTGCTCAACGGACAGGCCCGTCACGTTCGGTACGGTCTTATCCATATGCGTCTTTTCCGTCTCGGAGTACGACGGCTCCACGCCGAGGTACGGCAGGATGTCCGCCATCATTTTGCCGACGACGGGCGCGGCCATCTGGCCGCCACTGATATAGATGCCGGTGCTGTTGCTCGGCGTGTCGAGCAGCACGAGGATGACGATCTGCGGGTCGTCCGCCGGCGCAAAGCCGATGAACGAGACGATGTACTCCTTCGCGCCGCCGGCCGCGTCCTGCGCGACCTTTTCCGACGTGCCGGTCTTGCCGCCGATGCGGTAGCCGGCGACGTAGGCGTTCTTGCCGGTGCCGTCGACGGGGTCGCCGACGACCTGCTCGAGGATCTGGCGCACGGTGGCGCTCGTCTGCTCGCTCACGACCTGGCGCACCACGGTCGGCGAATTGGACACGACCGCTTCCCCGTCGCTGTTGACGATGCTCTTGACGACGTACGGCTTCATGAGATAGCCGCCGTTGACGCAGGCGCTGACTGCCGTGATGAGCTGCAGCGGCGTGATCGTAAACGTCTGGCCGAAGGAGGCCGCCGCGAGCTGGGAGAGGTTCTCCGGGTCGTAGAACGTGTTCTGGCTCCACCAGATGCTGCCGCTCTCGCCGGACATGTCGATGCCGGTCTTGGCGGTGAGGTTGCTGTCCACGTTGCTGGTCAAGTTCAGGAAGCCGAACGCCTCGGCGTACTTGTAGAAGGTGCGCGCGCCGATGAGCTGGCCGATCTGCACGAGCGCCACGTTGCACGAGTGCTGGATGGCCTGCGTCAGGTTCTGACTGCCGTGGCCGGTCGTTTTCCAGCACTTGAGCGGATCGGTACGGCCGAGCACGTTCGTGCTGCCGCCGCAGTAAAACGACGAATTTTCATTGACCACGCCCTCTTCGAGCGCCATGGCCAGCGTGATGATCTTGAACGTCGAGCCGGGCTCGTAGGTGTCCGACAGGGCCTTGTTGCGCCACTGCTTCGTCTGCGCGGCGGAGAGTATCTCGGCCTTCTTGTCGGGATCCGTTTCGGCGTCGATGGCCTCCTGATCCTTGTCGCTGACCTTCTGATAGTCGTTCAGGTCAAAGTTGCCGAGCGAGACCATGCCGAGAATGGCGCCGCTGTTGGGGTCCATGGCGATGGCCGCGGCGCCATTTTGCACGTCGTAATCCTCGACCGCCTGCTGCAGGTGCTTTTCGAGGTAATACTGGATCGTGGCGTCGATGGTCAGGTTCATGTCGTCGCCCTTTGTCTCATCGTAGTAGTCCTCATAGTTGACAAAGAGCATATCCGTGCCGCGGTTATCCGTCGCGCGGATGATGCGCCCGGCGCTGCCGGTCAGATAGCTGTCATAGCGCTGCTCCAGGCCGTAGAGGCCGTTGTTGTCCTGCCCGACGAAGCCGATGACGTGCGCGGCCAGATTGCCGTAGGGGTAATAGCGCTTCGTGTCCGGCTCGATCTTCACGCCGGTGAGGTTGTTCTCCTTCTTGAACGCGCGCACTTTTTCCGACACTTCCGGCTCGACCTTGCGCTTGACGACCTCATACCAGCGGTCGGTATTCTTCGTCATGGCCAGGATCTTATCATAATCGACGTCGAGGATCTCGGAAAGTTCGCGCGCGATCAGCTGCGGATCTTCTTTGTTCTTGACGATCTCGGCCGGGCTGATGAAGATCGTATCGACCGAGGCGTTCATAGCCAGGATCTTGCCGTTCGTATCGTAGATCGCGCCGCGCGAGGCCGTGATCTCCGTCGTGCGCACCTGTTGGTCGATCGCCATTTTTTCGTACTCGTCATGGTGTACGATCATGACATTGAACAGCTTGATGCCAAGGACAGCAAATGCAAGGATGCCGCACACAATCAAAAGGAAGCGTGTGCGGCGGAGCATCATGATATTCGGTGTTTTGGTACTTGCGCGAAAAGGCACGCGGTTGTCCCGGCGCCCGGAAGTTTCATTCGCCATGTCTGTCTCCTTGTTCCTGCGGGGATAGTACTATCATACAGGCTGGCTTATCGAAAATATTCCAAAATGGAAGAGAAGAAATCGCCGAGGCGGTCGGCAAGGCTCAGCGGTTCGGCCGCGTTCTGGTCAAGGACCACCGCCGTGTCCGTGGCGTCGCTGCTGATATAATAGAGCTGATCGCTGCGCGGCTTCTGCATGCCGAGCTCGTGGATGGCGTAATCCTCGATCTCCGTGAGGTTGAACGCGCTCTCGTAATCAATGCGCAGGCGCGTTTGCTGCTCCTGCAGCTGGGTATACTGATCCTCCAGCGCCGAGACCTCCGCCGACGCCTGCGAGAGCTGCACGCGCGCGACCAGCGACACGACGATCAGCACGGCGGCAATGGCAAAGCCGAGCACGGCCAGCGGGGCGATCGCCTGCTTGGGGGTGGGAACGGACTCCGGGACGACGGCCTCCGTCGTCCGGGGAGCGTGCGGCATCTCGACCGGCGCACTGTACCGGTATTCTTCGGCAGCCGTGCTGTGCAGGTCATACGCCGCGTTGCCGTCCATGGGCGCGGTATTGCGTTTTTTCGAAGCAGGAAATGCCATGATCGGCTCCTTTCTCAGACGCGCTCGGCAACGCGCAGCTTCGCGCTGCGGGCGCGCGGGTTACACTCCAGTTCTTCCTCGCCGGGCAGGATCGGCTTGCGGGAGACGCTGCGCAGCGTCTGCACAAAGCCGCAGGTGCACACCGGTGCCTCGCGCGGGCAGGTGCAGCCGTGCTCCCGCCGGGCGATGCCGGTCTTGACGATCCGGTCCTCGAGGGAATGAAAGCTGATGACGCACAGCCGCCCGCCGACGCGGAGCTTGTCCGGCGCGGTGTCCATCATCTCGCGCACCGCCGCCAGCTCGTCGTTCACGGCGATGCGGATCGCCTGAAAGCTGCGCTTGGCGGGATGCTGCTTTTCGCGCAGCGCCGCGCCCGGCATAGCCGAGCGGATCACATCGACCAGCTCCAGCGTGGTCGAGATCGGCCGCTGCGCCCGGGCGCGTACGATCGCCCCGGCAATGCGAGGCGCATAGCGCTCCTCGCCGTATTCATACAAAATGCGTTTGAGCTCATTCTCCGGCCACTCGTTGACGACGTTCCACGCGCTCAGGCCGCTGGTCGCGTCCATGCGCATATCGAGCGGCGCGTCGTGCATATACGAAAAGCCGCGCTGCGTCTCGTCGAGCTGCGGCGAGGAAACGCCGAGGTCAAAGAGCATGCCGTCCACGGCGTCGATGCCGAGGCGGTCGAGAATGGCGGCTGTGTCGCGGAAGTTGCCGTGCACGAGCTGCACGCGCTCCCCGAACGGGGCCAGCCGCGCGCCGGCGCGCGCGATCGCCGTCTCGTCGCGGTCGATGCCGATGAGCGTTCCGGTCGTCAGGCGGCCGGCGATCTGCTCGGAGTGGCCGCCCATGCCGAGCGTGCCGTCCACGTAAATGCCGTCGGAGCGGATGTTCAGGTTGTCGATGCATTCGTGCAGCAGCACGGGGATATGTCCGGCGTCCATCAGAAATCCAGCTCCTCCATCACGGCGGCGATGTTCTCCGGCAGCGCCTCGAGCGGGCAGATCTCATCCCAGCGCGCGCTATCCCAGAACTCCGCATGGTTGTTGCTGCCGACCACGGTGACGCTCTTGGTCAGGCCGGCAAATTCACGCAGGTGCTGCGGCAGGAGGATACGCCCCTGCCCGTCGAGATCGCAGCGGGCCGCATACGCGAACAGCGGGCGCACCTTGCGCTGCTGCAGATTGGTCATGGCCGCCGCCTTCTCGGAGATCGCCTTCCAGTTTTCCTGACTGTAGGCCGACAGGCACTTTTCGGGCGAGACCGTCACATAGAACGTGTCGCCCAGCTCTTCACGGAGCTTGGCCGGGATGAACAGACGGCCTTTGGCGTCAAGCGTATGCTGATAGATACCGGTCATGCTGCATCCCCCCTTCTCCGAAATCGTGCACTTTCGCACCCCACGCGTGGGCTTTTGATGCTTTTTAAACCACTTCGCCCCACGTGCAATCCTCATTATAGTGGCAGGACGGAAAAATTGCAAGGAGAAATTCCCGCCTTTTTCTTGCAATTTCCGACAATTCTGTCAATCCGACTGTGGTTTTTCCGGCCACAAGCATTTGCGTTTCCCGCCGAAAAAAGGAAAACAGCGGCACAAGATGTGCCGCCGAAGCGTGAAAAAATCCCCGCCGGAAGCGCCCAAAGCGCGGCCGGCGGGGAAAAATTTCGGCAAAACGCACCACCGCCGCCGGACATACCGGCGGCGGTGCAGATGTGCAGGAAAAGGCAGGTCAGTTGGCTTCCTCCTCGGGGGCTTCCTCGCCCTCGAAGCGGATCTCCGGCTGTCTGGGCGCGGGGGCAGCGGTGGCTGCAGGGGCAGCGGCGGGCGCAGCCGTGCTGCCGGCAACGTTCTGGAACGCAGCGTGCGCCTGCTGCACGCTGCCGAGCGCAGCGGAGATGGCCTCCTCCGTGCGGCGCAGCGCCTCATCGCAGAACTGGCTCGAGGCACGGCGCAGCGCGTCGGCCTTGGCCTGCGTGGAGGCGAGCATTTCGTTGCTGCGGGCCTTGGCGATGCGCACGATCTCCTGATCGTCCACGAGCGCGCGGGCGCGCTCCTCCGCCTGATTGCGGATGCCTTCGGCCTCGCGCTTGGCGTTGTTGATGAATTCGTCGCGGGCGGAGACCAGACGCTTTGCCTCGGAAAGCTCCACCGGCATGGCGGTCTTGATCTCATCGAGGATCTCGAGGACCTGGTCGCGCTCGACGATGCACTTTTCGTTGCCGAGCGGCACGCCCCATGCCTCCGACACCATGGTATAAAGCTGGTCAATGAGTTCCATGACTTCGTTGTCCATTTTGTTTCCTCCCAAAGCGTGTTCCGGCATAGCCGGTGAAAAATTGTCTGAATCGAGTCACACGCCGCGCGTCGCGCGTTCGTGCACGTCTTCAATGATCTCGCACGGGACGAACGGCGTCAGATCCGCGCCGTAGCCCGCGAGCTCCTTGACGACCGACGAGCTGAGGAACGTATATTTCTGACTGGCCGTCAGGAACATGGTGTCCAGCTCGGGATTGATTTTCTTGTTGATGAGCGCCATCTGAAACTCGTTTTCAAAGTCCGTATTCGCGCGCAGGCCCTTGACGATCACCGCACCCTCCGGGAAGGTCTTGGCGTATTCGGCGAGCAGGCCGTCGAACGTGTCCACCTCCACATTGGGGAAGCGGCTGACGACGCGGCGCGCGAGCGCCACGCGCTCCTCGCGGGTAAACATGGGGTGCAGCTTGCCGGCGTTGGGCATGATGCACACGACGACGCGGTCGAAAATGCCGGACGCGCGGCGGATGATGTTCAGGTGGCCGAGGGTAATGGGGTCAAAGCTGCCGGGGTAAATCGCTGTTTTCATGCGTGGATTCCCTTTCCGTAGAGCGTGAGCTTGATCTTGCCGTAATTGCGCTCCGTGAGCAGATGATACGGCGCTCGAAGCTGCGGGAGCACCTTTTCGCGGCGGCTCTCACACACGATTATACCACCCTCAGCTAATATGTCAAACTGTACAACATTTTCAAGTGCTTTGTCAAGCAATCCCGTATCATACGGCGGATCGAGGAAGATCAGGTCAAATTTTCCGCACGTGCGCAGGTAGCCGAGCGACTCGCCCTGCACCACGTCGCCCTGCAGGCGGCAGAGTGCGAGATTGGCGCGCACGAGCTGCACGGCGGCGCGGCTCTCATCGACGAACACGGCGCTGCGCGCACCGCGGCTGAGCGCCTCGATGCCGAGCTGGCCCGTGCCGGCAAAGAGGTCGAGCACGCGCCGGCCCTCGATGTCGAACTGGATGAGGTTGAACATGGATTCCTTGACGTTATCGGTCGTGGGACGGGTGGCCATTCCCTCCGGCTCGCGCAGCCTGCGGCCGCGGGCCGTACCTGTGATCACACGCATGGCGGTTCTCCTTTCGGGTGATAGTGGTCGTAGACCGCGCGGGCAGCGCCCGCCGGAACGGCCGCGCACAGCTCCTCATACGAAGCCGCGCGGATGGCCTTGATGCTGCGGAACGCCTTGAGCAGCGCGTTGCGCCGCTTCTCGCCCACGCCGGGGATCTGATTGAGCTCGGACGAGAGGCTCTCGCGCCGCAGCCGGCGCTGATAGTCGATGGAAAAGCGGTGCGTCTCCTCCTGGATCGTGCCGATGAAGGCAAACACCGCGGGGTTGGCGGAAATGCCGATCTCATGCCCGCCGGGCGTGATGAGCGCGCGCGTGCGGTGGCGGTCGTCCTTGACCATGCCGAACACCGGCACGGTCAGGCCGAAGCCGTCGAGCACCGTCTGTGCGACCGTCGCGTGCTCCGCGCCGCCGTCGATGAGCAGCAGATCCGGCAGCGGGCAAAAGCCCGGATCGCCGTCCACATAGTGCTGAAAGCGGCGCGTGACCGCCTCGTGCATGGCGCCGTAGTCGTTCTGCCCGTCCGTCGTGCGGATGCGGAACTTCCGGTAGTCCGACTTGCGCGGCCGGCCGTGCTGAAACACGGTCATGCCGGCAACGATGCCGGTATCGCCGAGGTTCGAGATGTCAAATGCCTCGATGCGCTCGGGCGGCGCGTCGAGCTCCAGCGCACGCTGAAGCCATTCGAGCGTTTTGAGGCTGCGCTGCGCCGCAGTCGTCGCAATGAGGATCTCCTCGCGCGCGTTGTTCGCCGCCATCTCCGTCAGGCGGCACTTGTCGCCGCGCTGCGGCACGGCGAGCGCGACCTTGTGCCCCGCCGCCTCGGTGAGCAGGCGCTCGAGCGCTTCCTGCCCCTCGAGCGCGCACGGCAGCAGCACCTGCCGCGGATAGGCGCCGCGCCCCTCATAATACTGCTGCACGAGCGCGGCAAGCGCCTCGCCGTCCGGCTCCATCGGCTCGTCGAGAAACGACTTGTCCTTGCCGGTGAGGTTGCCGTCCGTAAAGTGCAGCACGGTAAAGCAGCACTTGGCCCCGCGCTGAAAGCCGACGGCGTCCGTGTCGGAGTAGGCCGTGGCGATGACGCGCTGGTGGTTCTGCAGGCCCTGGATGGCGCGCAGCCGGTCGCGCAGCGACGCCGCGTATTCAAACCGCAGCGCATCGGCCGCGGCCTGCATCTGCTCGGTCAGTTCGGCCGTGAGCTCCGCCGTGCGGCCGTCGAGGATCATCTCGGCCTCGCGGATGGCCTTGAGGTACTCCGCGCGCGTGACGTCCTTCAGGCAGTAGCCCGCGCAGGCGCCCATGTGGTAATTCAGGCACGGGCGGGCGCGGCCGATGTCGCGCGGAAAGCGGCGCGTGCACGTCGGCAGGCGCAGCGTCTTGCATACGGTGTCAATGATCTCGGCCGTCATGCTCCGGCCGCCGTAGGGGCCGAAGTACTTCGCGCCGTCCTTCTCCGTATGATTGACGAGCGAGAACGTCGGGTACGGCTGCGTCACGTCCAGACGCACGAAGGGATAGCCCTTGTCGTCCTTGAGCAGGATGTTGTATTTGGGTTTGTGCAGCTTGATGAGCGAGTTTTCGAGCACGAGCGCTTCGAACTCGGACTGCACGACGATGACATTGAAATCCGCAACGTGCGCGACCATGGCCGCCACCTTCGGCAGGTGCTCGCCGCGAAAATAGCTCGTGACGCGGTTTTTGAGCGCTTTCGCCTTGCCGATATAGATGACCTCGCCGTGCTCGTCGAGCATGATGTACACGCCCGGCAGCAGCGGGAGCATATTGGCCTTTTCGCGCAGTTGCTCGGGTCGGAGTTTTTCCATAGTCTGCTCCTGCGATGCCGAAAAAATCTGCGGTCAGGAAAACAGGGGCGTGCTGATGACACGCCCCTGTTTCGGTTTCATGTTGTTGGGATCACTCGGAAAAATCGGAATTGATCAGTGCGGTCAGGGTATCGATCGCTTCCTGCTCGTCGGCGCCGTCGGCCACGAGGGTGATCGTCGAGCCCTTCACGATACCAAGCGACAGGACGCCGAGAAGGCTCTTGGCGTTAACGCGTCTCTCGTCTTTCTCGATCCAGATGCTGCTCTTGAACTCGTTTGCCTTCTGGATAAAAAAGACCGCGGGCCGTGCATGGAGTCCCTCCAGGTTGTTGATGACTGCTTCTTTCGTGATCATTTTCTCCACTCCTTATGCACTATTATGCTTGTATCATCTTATCAAAAACGCCCGGCATCGTCAACCGATTTTCGTTTTTTTGTTGCTTTGCACAGCGTTTTTTCGCCGGGTTTTTCCGTTTTTATTTCAGTTCGACAACGGTCACGCCGCTCTCGCCCTCGCCGTAACGGCCGAGCCGGTAGGACTTGACGGCCTTGTTTTTGCGCAGCGACTGCTGCACGGCTGCGCGCAGCGCGCCGGTTCCCTTGCCGTGGATGATGGTGACTTTCTCGAGCTTGGCCATGACGGCGTTGTCGAGGAAACGCTCGGTCGCGGCGACGGCCTCCATCGTGTCCATGCCGCGCAGGTCGATCTCCGACTCGGCGGCCACATTGCGCAGGCTGGCTGCGTGCGCGGCGGCAAACTTCTGCGCCTCGGGCTTCTCGTTTTCGAGCAAGTACACGTCCTGTTCCTTGGCCGTCACGTTCATGATGCCCGCGCGCAGGGTCAGCGTCCGGTCGGCGGAGATGGCCGTGACGGTCGCCTTGATGTCGCCCATCTTGCGCAGCTGCACGGTGTCGCCCACGCGCACCGGGCGGGCGGAGACTTTCTTCTCCTTGGGCTGCGGGTGCGCCGCAGCGGCGGCCGCGTCCTCGGCCACGTTCAGCTTGCGGCGCAGGGCGGCGCGCGCGTCGTTGGCGCGGTGGTGGTCGGCGTCCGTTTTCTCCATTTTGCGCAGCTCGTCGAGCTCGCGCATCACCTCGTCCGCCGTGCGGCGCGCGTCGCCGATGATGCGCTCGGCGTCGCGGCGGGCCTTCTCGTCCGCCTTTTCCAGCCGGACGGAGAGCTCCGCCTTCAGGCGCTCGGACTTACGGCGGTTTTCCTCCGCCTCGCGCAGCTGACGCGCCGCCTCGGCGCGGTCGCGCTCCATGAGCTGGCGCACCTGCTCGAGCTTTTCGATGGTGGCCTCCATGCTCGCGCTCTCGGTGCTGACGCGGCTGCGCGCGTCGTCGATGATCTCCTGCGGCAGGCCCAGCCGCTCGGAGATGGCAAAGGCGTTGGATTTGCCGGGGATGCCGATGAGCAGGTGGTACGTCGGGCGCAGGGAGTCCACGTCAAACTCACACGAGGCGTTCATGACGCCGGGCTGCGTCGTGGCGTAGACCTTGAGCTCGGTATAATGCGTCGTGGCGGCGATGAGCGCGCCGCACTTGCGCGCGTGCTCGATGATGGCGATGGCCAGCGCCGCGCCCTCGGCCGGGTCCGTGCCGGCGCCGAGCTCGTCGAACAGCAGCAGCGACCGGTCGTCGCACTCCTTGAGCATGCGCACGGTGTTCGTCATGTGCGCCGAGAACGTGGACAGCGACTGCTCGATGCTCTGCTCATCGCCGATGTCGGCCATGATCTCGTGGAACACCGGCATGGTGCTGCCGTCGGCACACGGGATGTGCAGGCCGCACTGCGTCATGGCCGCGAGCAGACCGATGGTCTTGAGCGTGACGGTCTTGCCGCCGGTGTTTGGGCCGGTGATGACGAGCGTGTCAAATTCGCCGCCGAGCGAAACATCGATCGGCACAGCGGTGTCCTTCGGCAGCAGCGGATGGCGCGCGCGGCGCAGCTGCAGGTGCTTATCCGTCAGCTCCGGCGCGATCGCGTCGAGCTGGTAGGCGAGCTTTGCCTTGGCAAAAATGAGGTCGAGGCGCACGAGCACGTCAAAGTCGCTCGAGATGTCCTCCCGGTGTGCGGCGCACTCGGCCGAGAGCTCGGCGAGGATGCGCTCGATCTCCGTCTTTTCACGTGCGCGCAGCTCCCGCAGCTCGTTGTTCGCCTTCACGGCGGCCATCGGCTCGATGAACAGCGTCGCGCCGGAGGCCGACACGTCGTGCACGAGGCCGGGCACGGCGCCCTTATGCTCGGCCTTGACCGGCACGACATAGCGCTCGGAGCGCATGGTGATGATCGGCTCCTGCAGCGCCTTGGCATAGCTCGGCGAGGAGATGATCTTCTGCAGCGCATCGTGCACGCGCGCGCTCGCGGCGCGGATCAGCCGGCGGATGGACGCCAGCTCGCTCGACGCGCTGTCGGCGATCTCGTCCTCGCCGGTAATGGAGGTGAAGATCTTCTCCTCCAGAAAGCGGTTGGCCTGCAGGGCGCTGAAGAGGTAGTCGATGCTCGTCTTGTCCTGCCGCTCGCCGGTGCCGTAGCTGCGCACGCAGCGCGCCGCCTGCAGCACGCCCGCGATATCCAGCAGCTCGCGCGTGTTGAGCGCGCCGCCCATGTCCGCGCGCTGCAGTGCCGCGCGTACGTCCTTCACACCGGAAAACGACGGGCTGCCCTTGACGACCATCATCGATGCGGCGGCGCTCGTCTCGCCGAGGCGGGTCGCCACCACGGCGCGGTCGCCGCTCGGACGCAGGGCCATGGCCTGCGTGCGGGCCGTTTCGCTCACGGCCTGCGCAGCCAGCAGCGCCAGCACGGCCGGCAGCTCCAGCGTCTGCAGGGATTTTTCATAGGAATCCATAGGATGTCTCCTTTGCGGGGGAAAAATTCAAGATCAGATGCGCGCGACGCCGCTCGCGCGCGCGGCCTGTGCGACCGCCGCGGCCACGGCCGGGCCGACGCGCGGGTCAAAAGCCTTGGGGATGATATAATCGGCGCACAGCTCCTCGGGCGTGATGAGCGCCGAGAGCGCGTGCGCGGCGGCGAGCTTCATGGGCTCGTTGATATCGGACGCACGCACGTCGAACGCGCCGCGGAAGATGCCCGGGAAGGCCAGCACGTTGTTGATCTGGTTCGGATAGTCGCTGCGGCCGGTGCTGACGACGGCCGCGCCCGCGGCCCTGGCCTCGTCGGGGAAGATCTCCGGCGTGGGGTTGGCGCAGGCAAAAACGATGGCGTCGCGGTGCATGGTGCGCACCATGTCGCCGGTCAGCAGGCCGGGCTGCGACACGCCGATGAACACGTCCGCGCCGCGGACGACATCGGCCAGCGTGCCGGCCTGGCGGCGGAGGTTCGTGACCTCGGCCATCTCGGTTTTGATCCAGTTCATGTTCTCCGGCCGGCCGGCATAGATCGCGCCCACGCGATCACAGAGCGTCACGTCGCGCGCGCCCGCGCTCAGCAGCAGCTTGCTGATGGAAATGGCGGCCGCGCCCGCGCCGGACAGGACGATCTTCACGTCCTCGAGGCGCTTGCCGACCACGCGCAGCGCGTTTGTGAGGCCCGCGAGCGTGATGATGGCCGTGCCGTGCTGGTCGTCGTGAAAGACCGGAATGTCGCAAAGTTCCTTGAGCTTGCGCTCGATCTCAAAGCAGCGCGGCGCGGAGATATCCTCCAGATTGATGCCGCCGAAGCTGCCGGAGAGCAGGTACACCGTGCGCACGAACTCGTCCACATCCTTCGTGCGGATGCACAGCGGGAAGGCGTCCACGTCCGCAAACGCCTTGAACAGCACGCACTTGCCCTCCATGACGGGCATGCCCGCCTCGGGCCCGATGTCGCCAAGGCCGAGCACGGCCGAACCGTCCGTGATGACGGCGCAGAGATTGTGCCGGCGCGTGAGCGTGTAGCTCTTGTCCGGGTCGCGCTGGATCTCCAGACACGGCTGGGCCACGCCGGGCGTATATGCGAGCGACAGGTCGTCCTTTGTGGAGACCGGCACGCGGGTGTTGACTTCGATCTTGCCGCCCCACTGCTCGTGCAGACGGAGCGATTCTTTTGCGTAATCCATGCTTATGCCTCCTCCTGTTTCGGGTGCACCATATCCTCGGGCCGCACCCAGGCGTCAAACTCCTCGGCCGTGAGCAGGCCGAGCTCCACCGCCGCGGCTTTGAGCGTCTGGCCGGTGGCGTGGGCGTGCTTTGCGATCTTTGCCGCGTTTTCGTAGCCGATGTGCGGGTTGAGCGCCGTGACGAGCATGAGCGATGCGTCCAGGTGCGCCTGAATGACGGCGTAATTCGGCCGGATGCCGCGCACGCAGTTGGCCTCGAACGAATCCATGGCGTCAGAAAGCAGACGCGCCGACTGCAGGAAGTTATAGATCGTCACCGGCAGGAACACATTGAGCTGGAAGTTGCCCTGCGACGCCGCGATGCCGATGGCCGTGTCATTGCCCATGACCTGCACGGCCACCATCGTGACGGCCTCGCACTGCGTGGGATTGACCTTGCCGGGCATGATGGACGAGCCGGGCTCGTTGGCCGGGATGATGAGCTCACCGATGCCGCAGCGCGGGCCGGAAGCGAGCCAGCGCACGTCGTTGGCGATCTTCATGAGGTCGGCAGCCAGCGCCTTGAGCGCGCCGTGGGCAAACACCATCTGGTCCTTGCTCGTGAGTGCGTGGAACTTGTTCGGCGCCGACAGGAAGGCGTAGCCCAGCAGCTCGGAGATCTCCTCCGCCGCCAGATCGCCGAACGCCGCCGGGGCGTTGAGCCCCGTGCCGACGGCCGTGCCGCCGAGGGCCAGCTCGCTCAGCGCACGGCAGGCCTGCACGATCATGTCGCGGTCGTGGCCGAGCATGGCGCTCCAGCCGCTGATCTCCTGCCCGAGCGTGAGCGGCACGGCGTCCTGCAGGTGCGTGCGGCCGATCTTGACCACATCGCGGTACTCCGCGCTCAGGCGGTCGAGCGTCGCCGTCAGGCGGCCGATGGCGGGCAGGACCTGCTCCTCGAGCGCGACGCGCGCGGCCACGTGCATAGCCGTCGGAAACGTGTCGTTCGAGCTCTGCGAGCAGTTGACGTGGTCGTTCGGGTGCACAAGATCTTCACCCAGCAGCTCATTGGCGCGGTGGGCAATGACCTCGTTGACATTCATATTCGTCTGCGTGCCGCTGCCGGTCTGCCAGACGGCGAGCGGGAAGTTGCCGTCGAGCGAGCCGTCGAGGATCTCATGGCAGGCGGTCTCGATCGCGCCGGCGCGGCGGGCGTCGAGCACGCCGAGCTGCGCGTTCGCGCGCGCGGCCGCGAGCTTCACGACCGCGAACGCGCGGATGACCTCCGGCGGGATCTTCTCGGTGCCGATGCGGAAGTTTTCAAAGCTGCGCTGCGTCTGCGCGCCCCAGTAACGGTCAGCAGGCACACGCACCTCGCCCATGGTATCATGCTCCAGACGGTATTCCATCCTGTAACCTCTTTTCGCAAAAATCTCAGATGCCGCTATTATACGCCCATCTGCCCGCGCACCGCAACCCCGGAAACGCGCAAAAAGCAGCGCCGTCCGAAGACGGCGCTGCTGAAAACTGTCGGAAAACCCAAGCGGTTTTCCGACAAAGGGCTTGCAGTCTGCTGCGCGCAGAATTTGTGTGCCGTCGGCGCACAAATTTCACACTTGCAGCCTGAAAAGTATTTTTTCCGCCGCACATATCGCCGGAAAAAAATGATTGGATTTTCTTTCGCCGCTCCGGCGGCGAAACTCTGCGAGGCTTCTCCTTATCCGGCGCTTAGCCCGCGCGGCGCAGCACCCAGAGGCTCTGGATCTGCCCGGCGAGGGTGTCATAGTCCCAGCTCTTTTGGGAGTTCGTGGGGCTGTTCGGATCGTTGAGCGTGATCTTGTCGCCGTCGCGCCCGGTCAGGACGAGGAAGTGCCCGTCGGTCGTGAAATCGCCTGGGCCGACGACCACGATGATCGGATTGCCAACGTCGAGATTGCGGTAGATGCGGTCCTTGTCCAGCGGGATCTGCGTCACGTCCAGGCCGAGCATCCGCCCGCCCTCGGAGATGAGCGCCCACTTGCTGCCGCTGCCGGGCACGTTGAACTGGTGCGCTTCCGCGAACTGGCACATCCAAAGCGGGTCCTTCGTCGTGTCGCCGGTGAGGTAGATCGTGACCATGGACAGGCACGTCGGCCCGCAGCCGGCCAGACCGATGATGCTCTCGTTGTATTCGCGGTAGCCCCAGCGCTCGTCCCACTGCAGCAGCAGCGGCACGGTCTCCGACCCGGCAAGGCCGCTGAGGTCGATCGTCGGGGTCAGATCTTTTTTCTTCGGGTAGTCGCGCACGAAATCGCGCGCGTCGGGATTGCGGGCATAGAGCTGCACGAGCGCGTCCGGATAATCATCGAGCGAGGCATCATTTTTCTCGGCATAGCTGTCCAGCTCGCGCTGTGCGCGCTCGGCCGTCGTCTTGCCGCTCGTGAGCAGACCGCGCGCAAACACGCCGAAGACGATCAGCGCCAGCAGCACCACAATGACCAGCAGCCGCCGGCGGCCGCGTTTTCTTGTCTTTCGGGACATGGCAGAGTTCCTTTCCGAATGGATGCTCCTGATTATACACGATTCTGGGCCGAAAATCTCGAAAAATTTCTGAAATCTTTTTTAAACACAAAACGGCCGGACGCTCTGAGCGTCCGGCCGGGAGGATCCGGGTGATTCAGTTGGCCGTCTCGTCGGACGTGCTCTGCGTCTGGCGGAACACATCGGTGAAGGCCTGATACGCGCCGTTGTTGCTCATCGGCGTGAGGTACATAAGCCCGTTTTCCAGCGTGCAGCGGAACATCTGCACCGTGCCGTTTTCGAGCGCGAGCGTCAGGTTGTCGCCGTTGAGCGCAAACTCGAAAGCCAGCGGCGTGCCGTTGGCATCCGTGTAAGTACCCGTGCCGTTGGTGCGGAACGTCAGCTCGCGGATCGTGCCGGGCTCCTTGACGTCCGTGGTCTCCTTGGCGCCGGTGTCCGTGCTGGGCAGGATCTGGCTGGCGCTGCCCTCATCCGTCTTCTTGTCGGCGTCCGTGCGCTCAAAAGTCCACGTGCCGGCCAGGATCTTGTTGACGGCGCTGTCGCCGGTCTGGATGCCGGACATAATATCTGCAGTGGCCGTCGGCGTCGCCTCCGGGGCGGGGGTCGCCTGCGCCTCGACGCCGCGGCCGGTGCAGCCGGCGATCAGAAGCGTGCAGAACAGAAAAATTGCGGTCGTAAGAAGCTGAAAACGTTTCATCAGAACAATCTCCTTTCCGGTGCACTGGCGATGCCGGCCTTGACCGGCGCCGCAGCGGTATCGGGCTGCCGCTCCACGACCACAAACATGGCCACCATGAGCAGCGCATTCGGCATCGGGCAGAACATGCCCGGGTTCGTCATGGAAATGAGCAGCATGGCAAAGTAGGACAGCGCGAACGCCAGCGTCGTGCGGCTGCGCTTGCGCCAGAGCAGGCGCACGCGGTCATAAAACAGCCAGCCATAGCCGACCGCGCCGACAAGCCCCATGCTGCCGAGGATCTGCGCGATGAGGTTGTGGTACCAGACGATGCTGCCCTCCACGCCGAGGAAGATCGGCGCATTGTGCATCGAGCCAAGACCGCAGCCGAAGAGCGGATTCTTCACAAAGTCCAACAGGCCCTGGATGAAAAACGTGTACCGGCTGTCATCCGGGGAGATGAGCGCACCGTCGACCATGCGCGAGGCGAACAGCCGCGGCACGAGCGCGATGAGCAGCGCGACCGCCGGGACCAGGCTGATGAGCCCGACGCGGCGATAGACCGCGCGGCGCTCGGGATTGCAGTAATACACATAGGCAAGGCACAGCAGCAGCATCGCCGTACCGAAGATCAGGCCGCTGCGCGAGCCGGTCATGAGCATCATGAAGTACAAAAACGCGACCGCGAGGAAGTGCCGCCGGTCACGCGCGGCAAAGTACGACGCGGCGGGCAGCGAGATGAGCAGCATCGTCGCGCTGAAATTGCGGTACTTGAAATAGATCGTGGCAAAGTCCTGCACGAACTCCTGCATATGGCGCGCATAAAACAGCGCCACCACAAAGCCCGTGAACAGACCGCCGGCATAAAGGATCTGCAGCATCCGCTCGGCGACGTCATAGTCGCGCGTGCGATCCGCCTCGCTGCGGCACAGCAGGTAGACCAGCAGCATCACAACGCCGAGGCCGAGAGAATAGTACAGCGCCGTGGGCGAGAAATACTCCTCGCGGGAGATGAAGCCCAGGCCGCCGAGCAGCGTTGCGACCGACACGGCCACCATGCCGTGCAGGCAGCCGCCGTTGCGCGGCGCGCGGGCGTAAGCACCGATGTGCACGAGCAGCGCCGCCGCTGCCAGCAGGCCAATCCACCAGAAGCGCAGCAGGCTGTAGAGCTCATCATAAAACTCCGTACCCACCATGGCCAGCAGCACGACCGGGAACAGGACGCTCAGCAGATCGTCGCAAAACAGCAGCAGGAAGATCAGCGTGGACATGACCAGAATGCCGCCCACGACCGGCAGTCCGGCCGCCATGAACACCGCGAGCATCAGAAAGCAGACCGGGAAATACAGCTTGCTGTGCCAGAACCGGTCAGCCACGCTCTGACAGGCGGCGATCAGCGCCGACGCACCGCCGACGCGCTCATCGAGAAACGCGCACACGCGGTCAAACGTCCGCGCGAACCCATGGCCGCGCCCCGCCTGCTCTGTATTCGATTGGACAGGTTTATCAAAAGCATTCATAAGCATCAAAAATCGTCTGGAAAGCTCCGCCGGGGCACCCCAGCGCGGGAAGAAAAAAGGATTTGTGTAACCGGCTGATACCAGCCTAAATCTTCCCATCTTTCATTCGCGGATGCATTATAGCGCGCCGCCTGCCGGAAGTCAATACTTAAAACAGATTTAACATTTCTGAAATCTTTTCGCGTGCGTTTTTGACGTATATTACTATATATTCTCTGCGCATTTTGTCGTATTTGCACAACAAAGCCGCAGTTTTCCAAAAACTGCGGCTTCCTACTTGCCGAACATTTTAAGAACTCGGGACGCGAAAATGTTACAAAATCATGACGAAGTCATCTCACGCCTGCGGAAAATGCCCCGTTTTGCGCAGCGCACGCACGAGATACATGGCGGCCACGCCGGTGAACGCGCCGGTGATCACGCTCGCCGCGACGAGCGCGGGCGCATACACCAGAATGGACGGCGTGCCCGTGACCCAGACGGCGACCAGCAGCTGCCCGGCGTTGTGCCCGAAGGCCGCCAGCACGCTCACGACCCACAGCAGCCGCTCCGGCAGGCGGCGGATAGTCAGGCACATGACGAGATAGGCGAACACGCCGCCCGCGATGCTGAAGAGCATCGCCGACACGCCGCCGGTGAACACGCTGCCGAGCACGATGCGCACGAGCAGGATCTCCCCCGCCTGTCGCCGGCCGAGCAGGGCCATGGCGATGAGCGTGACGATGTTGGCAAGGCCGAGCTTCACGCCCGGGATCGGCACGACGGGCGGGATCTGCGCCTCGGCGACGAAGATCGTCAGCGCGATGGCGGTGAACATGGCCAGAACGGCCAGACGCTTCGTCCCCTTCATGGCGACCCCTCGATCTGCACCGTCAGGTGGTGCGGCACGCAGGCGATCGGGATGGCCGACGTAGTGATCTTCCCCTGCTGGACGCACAGAAGATCCGGACAATCGGCCTGCGTGACGGACACGCCGTCGGACTCGACGTGCACGGTGTTCGTGCCCCAGTCGGTCTGCACTTCGATATCATATGGTATGGTCACGGCGCGCAGGTCGATGCGCTGATAGACCTCGCCGTCGATGCGGATGACGGCCGTCTGCCCCGTCTGCCCATGGCCGCGCAGCAGCAAAAATGCGCCGCCGCCCAAAATGGCGAGCGCGGCGAACAAAAGGGCCCAAAATTTCGTCTGTTTCATCATAGGTTCATTGTAGGATGCCCGGCAGTGGTTGTCAATGGATTTTTGCCGTGGTATAATGGTTTGATTTTTTATCGCTGTATTATAAATGTACCGCTCCCCGCGCGGGAGCTTCGGAAAGGAGGCGGACGCCGTGTCTGCCGTAACTGCCTATGCCGCGCAGGCCGCGCACTTCATTCTGCCGGTCATCGCGCTCATCGTGCTCATCCGCTGTGTCGCGTCCATGTTCTACGGCCGCGCCGAGCCGGAGACCTGGGGCCATCTCGTCACGCCGGACGGCAAGGTCTATCCCCTGCTGCACTGGGAGTGCCTGATCGGCCGCGCCCGCAGCGCGGACATCACGCTGCCCTATCCCGACGTGGCCAACGTCCACGCCGTGCTCATGCGCAACGACGCCGGCGAGTGGACCGTCAGCGACCTGAGCCGCAGCGGCGGCGTGTACCTCAACGGCGAACAGATCACCGAGCCGACGCAGGTGTTCAGCGGCGACATTCTCCGCTGCTCGACGCACATGCTCAAGTTCGCCGACATGAGCGAAGAGCGCCGCGCCGTGCAGGAGCAGCGCCGCACGATCGCCGGACGGAAGGTCTCCGCCGGCGGCACGCTGTTTTTCCTGACGGTGTTTCAGCTGCTGCTGGCGCTGGAGTTCGTGTCCTCGGCCGACAGCGCGCACCTGCTGGGCATTCTGATGTCGTTTGCCGCCCTCGCGCTCACGCAGTGGTTCTGCTACGTGCTCATGCGCACGATGGACCGCTCGGGCTTCGAGGTCGAGACGATCGCGTTTTTCCTGTGCACGCTCGGGCTCGAGATCTGCGCGACGAGCACGCCGGACGATCTGACCAAGGAGATCATCCTCATCATCGTGGGCATCGCGCTGTTTTTCCTGCTCGGCTGGTGGCTGCGCGACCTGAGCCATGTCAAGGCGCTGCGCTGGCCGGCGGCCATCATCTCGCTGGCGCTGCTGGCGCTGAACCTGTTCGCCGCGCGCGAGGTGTTCGGCGCGAAAAACTGGCTGACGATCGCGGGCTTCTCCCTGCAGCCGTCGGAGCTCATCAAGGTCGCGTTCATCTACGTCGGCGCAACGTCGCTCAACCGGATGTTCCGCAGCAAGAGCATCCTGCTGTTCATCGCCTTTTCCGCCATCTGCGTGGGCGGGCTGGCGCTGATGGGCGACTTTGGCTCTGCGCTCATCTTCTTTGCGACGTTCCTCGTCATCGCCTTCATGCGCTCGGGCAGCATTGCGACCGTGCTGCTGGCCGTGACGTCCGCCGCCATGGCGGGCACGCTGGTGCTGAGCATCAAGCCGCACGTGGCGCAGCGCTTCGCCACCTGGGGGCACGTGTGGGAGGACGTCTCTGGCGCGGGCTACCAGCAGACGCGCGCGCTGAGCGCGGCCGCCTCCGGCGGTCTGTTCGGGCAGGGCGCGGGCTGCGGCTGGCTGAAAAATATCTTTGCTGCCAACACCGACATGGTGTTCGGCATGCTGTGCGAGGAGCTCGGCCTGATCGTGGCGCTGTGTGCGATGCTGGCCATCATCGCCCTCGCCATCTTCACCGTCAAGAATGCGGCCCAGGGCCGCTCGTCGTACTACGTCATCGCTGGCTGCGCCACCGTGACGCTCATGCTCGTGCAGATGTCGCTCAACGTGTTCGGCGTGCTCGATATCCTGCCGTTCACGGGCGTGACGTTCCCGTTCGTGTCCAAGGGCGGGTCGAGCATGCTCTCGTGCTGGATGCTGCTGGCCTATATCAAGGCGGCCGACACCCGACGCGGCGCGAGCTTCGTGGTGCGGCTGCCATCGCGCAATAAAAAGGAGGCGCAGGCATGAACAAAGTCAAACGCCGCGCCATGAGCGCGCTGCTCGTCGCCGTGCTGGTGCTCGGCGGCATCGGCGTGTACATCGTGCGCTACATCGAACACGGCGCCGAGTGGGCGACCTTCGCCGCCAACAGCAGCGTCTATACCAGCGGCGTGCTCAGCACCGGCACGCTCACCGACCGCAGCGGTGTCGTGCTCGCAACGGCCAACGGCAGCTCGCGCAGCTACGCCGAGGACGCCGCCGTGCGCACGGCCTGCTACCAGGCCGTCGGCGACTACACCGGCAACGTCGGCACCGGCGCGCTCAAGGCATTTTCCAAGCAGCTGTCGGGCTACAACCCCATCACCGGCACCTACGCCACCGACGGGCACACCATCGCGCTCACGCTCGATTCGAGCCTGTGCGTGACCGCCTATGAAGCGCTCGCCGGGCGCAAGGGTGCGGTGCTCGTGAGCAACTACAAGACCGGCGAGATCCTGTGCATGGTCTCCGGCCCGAGCATCGACCCCAGCAGCGACGGCGACGTGCCGGACGGCGCATACATCAACCGCTGCATCAACGGCTCGTTCACGCCGGGCTCCATCTTCAAGCTCATCACCTCCGCCGCCGCGATCGAGAACATCAAGGACATCGACAGCCGCCGCTTTACGTGCGCGGGCAGCGTCGATGTGGCGGGCGTGACCGTCAAGTGCACGGGCGTGCACGGCAGCCAGACGTTTGAGGACGCGCTGGCCAACTCCTGCAACTGCGCGTTCGCGCAGATCTCGCTCGAGCTCGGCGCGGACACCATCGAGAGCTATGCCAAGAAGTTTGGCTTCCTCGATTCCCAGTCGCTGAGCGGCATCCCGACGATGGCCGGCAGCTTCACGAAGGGCGCGTCCGGCAGCGCGAACCTCGCCTGGTCGGGCATCGGCCAGTACGAGGACCTCATCTGCCCGTACTCCATGCTGCGCTATGTCTCGGCCATCGCCAACGACGGCAGCGTCGTGGAACCATCGCTGCTGCTCGACACACCCAGCGGCTCGACCACGAGCCTGCTGAGCACCGTGACCGCCAACAAGCTGCGCGACATGATGAACTACAACGTCTCGGCCCACTACGGCACGAACCGCTTCCCTGGCCTGAACCTCTGCGCCAAGACCGGCACCGCCGAGGTGGGCGACGGCACGTCGCACGCCTGGTTCACGGGCTTTTTGCTCGACGATGCGCACCCGTACGCCTTCGTCGTGCTGGTGGAGAACGCCGGCGGCGGCCTGACGAATGCGGGCGCTGTGGCCAACACCGTGCTGCAGGCGGCCGTGAACAAGTAATTTAGGAGTCACACATGATCGATCTATCCGTCCGTGGGCTCGTCAAGGGCTTTGAGCAGGGCAACGATATATTAAAAGGTATCACATTCGACGTCAACGCCGGCGAGCGCGTGGGCATCCTCGGGCGCAACGGCTGCGGCAAGACGACGTTTTTCCGCATCCTCTCGGGCGAGCTGCAGCCGGACGCCGGCACCGTGTCCATTGCCTCCGGGCGGCGGCTGGGGCTGATCTCGCAGATCCCCGTCTACCCCGACGGCTGGACGACGGAGGACGTGCTGCGCGAGGCGCACCGGCGGCTCTACGATATGGAAGCGCGCATGAACGAGCTCACCGCGCGCATGGCGACGGACGACTCCCCCGCCCTGCTCTCGGAGTACGACCGCCTGTCGGAAAATTTCCGCCGTCTCGGCGGGTACGACATGGAACACGAGCGCAACCGCGTCGCCAACGGTCTGGACATCCCGGCCGCGATGCGCGCGCAGCCGTTCGACAGTCTCTCCGGCGGGGAGAAAACGCGCGTGAACCTCGCGCGGCTCATCCTCGAGGACACGGACATTCTCCTGCTCGACGAGCCGACGAACCACCTCGACCTGCGCGCGACCGAGTGGCTGGAGGCGTACCTGCTGCATTTTCGCGGCACGGTGCTCGTCATCAGCCACGACCGGTATTTTCTCGACCGCGTCGTGCAGCGCTCGATCGACTTTACGTCCGGGCAGGCGGAGTTTTACAGTGGCAACTACAGCTTTTACGTCGTCGAGCGGCAGCGCCGCTTTGACGAGCAGCTCAAAAAATACGAGAAAGATCAGGCCAAGCTCCAGCAGCTCACGGAGGCGGCGGCCAAGCTGCACCTCTGGGCTTTCATGGGCAACGACAAGCTGCACAAGCGCGCGTTTTCCATCGAAAAGCGCATGGAAAAGCTCGAAACGACCGAGCGGCCGACCGAGGCACGCAAGCTCAATGTGCACTTCACGGCGCAGGAATTCCGCGGTGACGACGTGCTGACCATGGCGGGCCTGGGCAAGCGCTACGGCGAGCGGACGCTCTTTCACGACCTCGACCTGACCGTGACCGGCGGCGAGCGCATCGCCCTCATCGGCGACAACGGTGCCGGCAAGACGACGTTTCTGCGGCTCGTCATGAACGAAGAGGTGCCGGACACCGGCTGGGTGCAGCGCGGGCCGTCCGTGCGCACGGCATACCTGCCGCAGATCGTCCGCTTTGCCGTGCCGGAGCGCTCCATGCTCGACACGATGCTCTACGAGTGCAAGTGCACGCCGCAGGAGGCGCGCGACCAGCTCGGCGCCTACGGCTTTTGCGGCGAGGATGTGCTCAAGCCCGTGTCGGCGCTCTCGGGCGGCGAGCTGTCCCGGCTGCGGCTGTGCATGCTCATGCGCCGGGAAATCAATTTCCTCATCCTCGACGAGCCGACGAACCATCTCGACATCGCCAGCCGCGAGTGGATCGAGGACGCGCTGAGCGACTATACGCAGGCGCTGCTGTTCGTATCGCACGACCGGTACTTCATCGAGAAATTCGCCACCCGCATCTGGCTGCTCGAAAACGGCACGATCACGGACTACCGCGGCACGTACGAAGAATTCCGCGCCTACCGCGCGCGCCAGACCGCCCTGCAGCAGACGGCCAAGGCCGTCGAGCGCAAAAAAGAGCCGAAGCCAAAGCCGAAGCGCGCCCCGAACACCACGCGAGCGCGCGAGCGCACGGAGCGCGAGATCGAAAAGCTGGAGGGGCAGCTCGCGGCGCTCGACGCTGAGAGCGAGGCCAACGCCACGGACTATCAGAAACTCATGGAGATCGATGCGCGAAAGCAGGCGCTCAATGCGCAGCTCGAGGCGCTCTATGAAGCGTGGGAGGCGCTGTGCGAATGAAACACAAAACATCTCTGATCGCCGCCATCGTGCTCGTCATCGCCGGCTGCGTGCTGCGTTTTGCGATGCCGGGGCACGACTTTCTGGGCTACACGCTCTGGGGTATCGCCGTGCTGGTGTTTCTATTCCCACGGCTGCACCGCGTGGGGCGCATCGTGCTGGGCATGCTCGTGTGCGCAGGGGTGATCGTGTTCGCGGTCTTTGAGATCCCCGTCGTGCGCGACGCGCGCACGGACACGGACGCGCACCCGGACGCGATCATCGTGCTCGGCGCGGGCGTCAACGGCAGCACACCGTCGCTGTCGATGTGCAACCGGCTCGACGCCGCACTCGCGTATCTGGGCGCGAACCCGGACGCGCTGGCCGTCGTCTCCGGCGGCCAGGGCGAGGGCGAGGACATCACGGAGGCCAAAGCCATGGCCGACTACCTCACGGCGCACGGCATCGACAGCGCGCGCATCGTGCAGGAGGATCAGTCGCGCACCACGCGCGAGAACCTGGAAAATTCGTTCGCCATCCTCCGTGCGCGGGGGTACGACCCGGCGAACGGCGTCGGCATCGTGACGAGCGAATACCACCTCTACCGCGCCAAACGCATGGCGCGGGCACTGGGCGCAGAGCCCGTCGGCATCGCCGCCGAGACGACGCTGCCGACCATGCGCGTCAATTACTTCATCCGGGAGGCCTTTGCCGCCGCGTATATGCAGCTGGCCGGCACCCTGTACTGAGAGGTGCCCTATGGAAAAAGTCAACGTATACGACTGGGACAAGACCATCTTCCCCGTGGACAGCACAGTGGCGTTCGTGCGCTGGTGTCTGCGGCGGCATCCCGGTGTGATCCGGGCGCTTTTGGGCACACTGGTCCTGCTGCCGGGTTACTGGCTCGGCAAGGTGAGCAAGACGGCCATCAAGGAGCGGATGTACGGCTTTCTGCTCCGCGTGCCCGATGTGGACGCGGAGCTGGAGGCGTTCTGGGCGCAGAATTTTGCGCGCGTGAACCCGTGGTATCTTGCGCAGCGGCGGCCGGACGACATCATTATCTCCGCCTCGCCGGAGTTTCTCGTGCGCATCCCGGCGCAGAAGCTCGGCGTGCGGCTGCTGGCCTCGCGCGTGGATAAACACACCGGCAAGACCGACGGCGAAAACTGCCACGGCGCGGAAAAGGTCCGCCGCCTGCACGAGGCTTATCCCGACGTCGAGATCGCGGAGTTTTACTCCGATTCCCGCAGCGACAGCCCGCTCGCGGAGCTGGCCGAGCACGCCTACCTCGTGCACGGACAGACCCGCACGCCCTGGTAAGGGCAGAAAGGAGAACGCCTATGTATTCCGCATCCGATTACCGCGGCATGGCCCGCCGCGCGCTGAAAAATTACTGGTGGCTCGCCGTCGGCGTGACGCTGCTGGCGAGCATCCTCGGCGGGACGAGCAGCAGCTTCACCCCGTCGTTCAGCCTCACGGTCAACGGGGACGACCTGACGCAGTACTATCCCGAGACCCTGCGCCACGCGCTGCGCGTGTTTCTCCCCGTCTCCGGGATCGTCTCACTGGCGCAGTTCGTCATTGGCGGCAGCGTCTCCATCGGCCACAACCGCTTCTGCCTGAAGCTGGTCGACGGCGAGCAGGCACAGTTTGAGGATCTGTTTTCCGGCTTTGACATCTTCGGCAACGCCTTCGTGCTCAACCTGCTCATCACGCTCAAGGTGATCGCATGGTCGCTGCTGTTTGTCATTCCCGGCATCGTCGCCGCCTACCGCTACTCCATGGCGACGTACATCATGGCCGAAAATCCGGGCATGCAGGCCACGGAGGCCATCGAGCGCTCCAAGGCGCTCATGGACGGGCGCAAGGGCGACCTGTTCTGCCTTGACCTGAGCTTTATCGGCTGGGCGCTGCTGGCCACGCTGACCGCCGGCATCGGCTATCTCTGGCTCACGCCGTATATGACCGTGTCGCGCGCCGCGTTCTACCGCAGCCTGCCGCGCAGCACGGGCGACCGTGCCCCCAACGGCTGGCAGCCGAACCCTGGCCCGCAGCCGGGCGGCGACTGGTACAGCCAGAACTGAACACAAAAACATATCCCCGGCAGCATGGCTGCCGGGGATATCAGCATCTTCAGACAAAATAGCCCGCATTCTCCCGCACCGGGCAGGACGCGAAGAGCTGGCGCACCGCGCTCTCGTACTCTATCATGTCCTGCGCCTTGCGGATGCGGCGCAGCGGCCGCTCGGCATCCGCGAAGCTGCAGCCGAGATAGCGCCACGCCTCCTTCATGCGAAACAGCAGCGCGCGCCGGTCGGGAATGCGCGCGCTCGTGGCCGCATAGAGCCGGTCATGAAACGCCTGAAACTGCGCCGCCGTCGGCTCGACACCCGTGCGCAGCTGGCCGATAAGGCCGGGGTTGGCGGCCAGCCCGCGGCCGAGCATGATGCGCTCCACCGTCGGAAAGCGCGCCTGAAACGCGCGCACGGCCGGAGCGTCGAACAAATCGCCGTTGTAGCACACCGGGGCGCGGCTGTGCGCGAGCGCGTAGGCAAACATGTCGAGATCCGGGTGGCCGTGATACTGGTCGGCCTGCACGCGCGGGTGCACGATCAGCTCGCAGATCGGGTAGTCATTATACAGCTCCAGCAGCGCGGGGAATGTCTCCGCCGTCGTCTTGCCGAGCCGCGTCTTGACCGACACCGGCAGCGGACAGGCGGCAAACACGGCGTCGAAAAACCGCCGCAGCAGATCCGGCTCCGTGAGCAGACCTGCGCCCTTTTTCTTCATCGTGACGGTGTTCGACGGGCAGCCGAGGTTGAAGTTCACCTCGTCGTAGCCCATATCAGCGAGCTGCCCCGCCATCCAGAGAAAGTCCTCGGCGCAGTGGCCCATGAGCTGCGGCACGACACGGATGCCCGCGTTGTGCGCAGGCTCGATCTCGCGCAGCTCGCGCGGGGAAAACGTGCGGTTCGCCGTCGGCGAGAGAAACGGCGTATAGTAGCTGTCCGCCGCGGGGAACGTCTGCCGCTGTGCCTGCCGGAACAGGTCGCCGGTCACGCCCTCCATCGGCGCGCAGAGATACTGCATGGTCATCACCTCATCATCCGGCCCATGATAGCGGAAAATCCACCCCGCGTCAAGCTTTACAAACCCGCCGCCGTCAGGTATGATAAAGGGTACACGCATCCAAGGGAGGGGTTACATGGGATATCAAAGCGATCTGGAGATCGCCCAGCGCTGCACGATGCAGCCGATCTGTGACATTGCACGCACCGTCGGCATCGACGATGCTGATATAGAGCCGTATGGCCGCCATAAGGCGAAGGTGGCCCTGTCCGTGCTCGGGCAGCCGCCGCGCGGAAAAGGCAAACTGATCCTCGTCACGGCCATCACGCCCACGCCCGCCGGCGAGGGCAAGACGACCACGACCATCGGTCTGGCCGACGCGCTGCGCCGCATCGGGAAGGACGCGGCCGTCGCGCTGCGCGAGCCGTCGCTCGGCCCGGTGTTCGGGCGCAAGGGCGGCGCAACCGGCGGCGGCTACGCGCAGATCGTGCCGATGGAGGACATCGACCTGCACTTCACCGGCGACTTTCACGCCATCGGCGCGGCGAACAACCTGCTCGCCGCCATGCTCGACAACCACATCCAGCAGGGCAACGCCCTCGGCATCGACCCGCGGCGCATCACGTGGCGGCGCTGCGTGGACATGAACGACCGGCAGCTGCGCTGCATCGTCGGCGGGCTCGGCGGCAGGGCCAACGGCGTGCCGCACGAGGACGGCTTTGACATCACGGCCGCCAGTGAGATCATGGCCGTACTCTGCCTGGCAGAGTCCATGGCCGATCTGAAGGCGCGGCTGGGCCGCATCATCGTGGGCTACACGTATGACGGCCGGCCCGTCACGGCGCGCGACCTCAAGGCCGTGGGCGCGATGGCGGCGCTGCTGCGCGACGCGCTCAAGCCCAACCTCGTGCAGACGCTCGAGGGCACGCCGGCGTTCGTGCATGGCGGGCCGTTTGCCAACATCGCGCATGGGTGCAACAGCGTGCTCGCCACGCGCATGGCCATGCACCGCTGCGACTACGCCGTGACGGAGGCCGGCTTCGGCGCGGATCTCGGCGCGGAGAAGTTTCTGGACATCAAGTGCCGGCTCGCCGGGCTGCGGCCGGACGCCGCCGTCGTGGTGGCGACAGTGCGCGCACTGAAAATGCACGGCGGTCTGGCGCTGAATGAACTCGGCACGGAGGATCTCGGCGCGCTGCGCCGCGGCGTGCCGAACCTGCTGCACCATGTGCGCTGCATCCGCGACACGTTTGGCCTGCCATGCGTCGTGGCCATCAACCGCTTCCCCACCGACACCGACCGCGAGATCGCACTGCTGACGGAGCTGTGCGGGGAGCTGGGCGTCCGCGTCGTGCTGTCCACCGTCTGGGCCGACGGCGGCCGCGGCGGCGAGGCGCTCGCGCGCGAGGTCGTGCGCCTGTGCGAAACGGAGAACCGCTTCCGCTTTGCCTACGAGCTCGACGCACCGGTCGAGGAAAAGATCACGGCTGTCGTGCGCCGGGTCTACGGCGGCGCGGGCGCGGAGATCCTGCCAGCCGCGCGCAGACAGATCCGCGAGCTGGAGGAGCTCGGCTTCGGCGGCCTGCCGGTGTGCATCGCCAAGACGCAGGCGAGCCTGTCGGACGACCCTGCGCTGCTCGGCGCGCCCGCGGGCTTCACCGTGACCGTGCGCAGCGTGACCGTGTCCGCCGGGGCGGGCTTTCTCGTCGCGCTCACGGGCGACGTGCTCACGATGCCCGGCCTGCCGAAAGTCCCGGCCGCCGAAAACATCGACGTCGACGACGACGGCCGCATCACCGGCCTGTTTTGAGCGTTTGCGCCCGCACACCGTTTCGTGTGCGGGCGTTTTTTCTGTGCATGGGCAGAAATTATGTAAACCAATCGGCGCATACCGCGCGCCCCCTGCTCATAGGATGAAGGCAGAAAGCCGGAGGTGGTGCAATGTACAAAGTGCGGCAAGCCGTCAGAAAACACCGGAAACTGCTGAGCGTGTGCGCGATGGTGCTGGCCATCGCGCTCATGTTCTGGGCGGTCAACAGCCCCGCGATCGTGGGCGTGAGCGCGGCCAAGCGCGTGCTGCCCATCTACAGCGTGCAGCGCGACGACCGCGTCGTGAGTCTGTCATTCGACGCGGCCTGGGGCAACGAGGACACGCAGATGCTCATCGACATCCTCAACAAGTACAACGTCCACGCGACCTTCTTCGTCGTGGGCGAATGGGTGGACAAATATCCGGAGTCGGTCAAGGCGCTCGCGGACGCGGGCAACGAGGTCATGAACCACTCGTCCACGCACCCGCACATGGCGCAGCTGAGCGCCGAGCAGATCCAGACGGAGGTCAACACCTGCGCCGATAAAATTGAGGCCGTCACCGGTACGCGGCCGACGCTGTTTCGCTGTCCCTACGGGGAGTACAACGACACGGTCGTGAGCACCATCAACGGCCTGGGCATGCACGTCATCCAGTGGGACGTCGATTCCCTCGACTGGAAGGGTCTGAGCAGCGACGAGATCACCTCGCGCGTGCTCACGCGCGTGCAGCCGGGCAGCATCGTGCTGTTCCACAACGCGGCCGAGCACACGCCGGAGGCACTGGCCGGGATCATTGAGGCGCTCATCGCCGACGGGTATTCCATCATCCCGATCTCGCAGATGATCCTCCCCGGCGACACGAGCATCGACCCCAACGGCCGCCAGTGCCCGGCGGCTGCGGACGAGGGCGCATAGGGCGCGCAGGGAAAGCGGGGCATGATCCCCGCTTTCGTTGCATTTTGCGCGCGAAAACGTTATAATGGAGAAAAAATCACCGCCCACGGGGCGGTTTGGGAGTAATATCTATGGAAAATTTCCAGAAAATCGCCGTGCTCATCGACGCGGACAACACGCAGCTGTCCAAGCTGGAGGCCGTGCTGCACGAGGTGTCGGCCTACGGCCGCATCGTCGTGAAAAAAGCCTACGGCAACTGGCGCAAGGACTCGCTGAAAAACTGGGAGCCGGAGCTCAAGCGCCTCGCCATCCGTGCCGAGCAGCAGTTTGACTACGTTGCCGGCAAAAACACGACCGACATCGCCATGGTCATCGGAGCCATGGATCTGCTGCACAACAATATGTATGACGCGCTCGTGCTCGTGTCGAGCGACAGCGACTTCACGCCGCTGGCCATCCGTCTGCGTGAGTCGGGCCTGTACATCATCGGCGCCGGCGTGACAACGACGCCGGAGTCGTTCAAAAATGCGTGCGACGACTTCATCCTCATCGACTACCTGTCCAAGGCGGACGAAAAGCCGGCAGCCGCCGAGCACGCCGCAGAGCCCGCGGCCAAAAAGCCCGCCCGCAAGGCCAAAAAGACCACCCGCAGCACGAAAAAGACCGCTGCCGAGTCCGCCCCGGCCGCCGAACCGGAGCCGGAACCGACGCCCGAACCCGAGCCGGAACCGAAAAAGCCCAATATCGGCGAGATCCACAACCTGCTGCACATCGCGTCCGAGAAGTATCAGGACGCCGACGGCTTTGTCAACGTCAGCTCCTCGGGGCTGTACATCAAGCGTGTCAAGCCCGATTTCAACGTGCGCGCCTACGGCTACAGCAAGCTGCCGGAGCTGCTGGCCGCCTTCCCGAACAAGTATCAGATCAAGCGCTATGAGGGCAAGGGCGGCGCGACGATCATCGCCTATAAATGCCTGTAATATCAAGCATTGAAAAGTCTGATAAGAACCCGCTCAGATTTGCGAAAAGCCCTTGACTTTTGCTTTCGAGCGCGCTAAAATTCCTCTCCTGTTGGGGAAGGACACCACCGCGAAGCAACCCTCTTTCTTCGATGCCTCTGCGTCGGCACTCCCCGCAAATTTCAAGAAAGAAGGTCTTTCCATGACTGCTCAAATCCTTGCGGCTGTCATCTTCGTCGGCATGTTTGCGCTCATCATCATGGACAAATTCGAGCGCCAGTATGTCACCCTTGGCAGTGCAGCCCTCGTGCTCGTGGTCGTGTTCGGCATCTGCATGCACAGCTGGGACGCGATCAAAAATGCTCTGAACCTCGGTGCGATCTTCCGCGCCGACTTCTGGTACGGCGCTTCGGAGAGCGCAAGCTCCGGCGTCAACTGGTCGACCATCTTCTTCATCACCGGTATGATGATCATGGTCGAGGGCCTCGGCAAATCCGGCTTCTTCCGCTGGCTGTGCCTGTCGCTGGCAAAGCTCGCGCACTACCACGTCGTGCCGCTGCTGCTGTGCTTCATGGCCATGTCCGCGTTTCTGGCCATGTTCATCGACAGCATCACGGTCGTGCTGTTTCTTGCGACCGTCACGCTGGAGCTGGCGCAGATCCTGTGCTTTGACCCTGTCCCGATGATCCTGTCGGAAGTCTTCTGCGCCAACCTCGGCGGCGCTGCCACCATGTGCGGCGATCCCCCCAACATCATCATCGGCACTGCGCTCGGCTATACCTTCACGGACTTCATTAAAAACACCGGCGTCATCATCGGCATCTGCTTTGTGTTCGTGCTGATCTTCTTCTGGCTGTGCTTCCGCAAGCCGCTCAAGGCGAGCAAGGCCGCCCGCCCGGCCGACGCCGTCTGCCCCGCTCCGGCGACCGCCATCGCCAACCGCAAGGCGTTCGTCGCGGATGTGATCGTGTTTCTCATCGCGGTCGCGCTGCTCGTGACGCACGCGCAGACCGGCCTGACCGTCTCGTGCATCGGCGTCATCGTCGCGTGCCTGACGCTGCTGGTGACCGTGTTTACCAACGGCGGCGCTGCGGTCAAGGAAGTCATTCGCGGTGTGGACTACAAGACGCTGCTGTTTTTCATCGGCCTGTTCATCTCCGTCGCGGGCCTGGAGCAGACCGGCGTGCTCAAGCTCATCGCGCAGTTCATCTCCAACATCAGCGGCGGCAGCATCAAGGTCGTCATCCTCATCATCCTGCTGCTGTCGGCCGTGTGCAGCGCGCTGATCGACAACATTCCGTTCGCGGCCACCATGGTCCCGGTCGTGCAGTCCATCGCGGCGACGCAGGGCATGGATCTGTCCGTGCTCGCCTGGGCGCTGTCGCTCGGCACCGACCTCGGCGGCAACGCCACGCCCATCGGCGCGTCGGCCAACGTCGTGGCCACGTCCGTGTCGGCCAAGAGTGGTCACCCCATCAGCTGGGGCAAATACTGCAAATACTGCGTCCCGGCCACCGTGCTGGTCATTGCGGTCTCGCTGGGATGCCTGTTCCTGAGATATCTGTAATTTTACATCAGAAAGGCGGTAACGCATCGTGAAACAGATCATCGTGACCGTCGGCCGTGAACACGGCAGCGGCGGCAAGTACATCGCCGAACAGATCGCCAAACAGCTCGGCATCGCGTTTTATGATAAGGAGCTGCTGCTGGCCAGTGTCTTCAACGCCGAGGACGCCGCGCGCTATGACGAGAAGCCCGTGCACCTGCTGTGGTCGCGCCGCATCGGCGAGAACTTCAACGCGCCGGAGGATGCGCTCGCACACGAGACGTTCGAGCACATTCAGGAGCTTGCCGACAGCGGCGAGTCGTTCGTCGTGCTCGGCCGCTGCTCGGACTTCATCCTGCGCAGCAATCCGAACGCCGTGCACCTGTTCATCGCCGGAAAGCCCGACGTGAAGCGCCAGCGGCTCATGGAGGAAAAATCCCTCACGGCCGATCAGGCGGCGCAGGAGATGCGCCGCGTCGACCGCGACCGCAAGGCCTACCACAACTACTACTGCGACACGAAGTGGGGCGACGCGCGCGGCTATGACCTCGTCGTCAACAGCGGCAAGCTCGGCATCGAGAAAACCGTTGACACGCTCGTGACCTACGTGCGTGCCTATCAGGCGCAGAACGAATAAGCATGAAAATGCCCCGGATGCATTGGCATCCGGGGCATTTTCTGTTTTTCATCCGCCGGTTTTCTGCGGCCAGCAGGACACGACGATCCCTGCCAGGATCAGTGCGCCGCCGAGCAGGCCCGCAAGGCCGAAGTGCTCGTGAAAGCACACCGCGCCCAGCGCTGCCGCAACGAAGGGATTGAGCGCACAAAACAGCGCCGCATGGTCCGCCGTCGTCCCGCTCTGCGCGACCGGCTGGAGCGTGAAGCCAAAGCCGCTGCACACGAGCGCCAGCGCCAACACGACCAGCCACTCCGTGCCGCTACCGGGCAGGTGCGGCGTCTCGAACAGGAACGACGCGATCAGCGCCAGCACACCCAGAACCCCCACCTGCACCACACCGGACAGCAGCGGATCCGCTCCGGCGTGCGTGAGCCGGTCGGTCACGAGAATGGCCGTCGAATACAAAAACGCCTCCAGAATGCAGTACCCGACGCCCGGCGTGAGCGTGAGACCGCCGCGCAGCGTCAGCAGCGCCACGCCCAGCAGGCACGCCAGCGCGCCGAACAGCACACGGCGCTCCGGCCAGCGGCGGCTGAGCGCCGCCTGAATGAGCGGCACGATGACGACGGCCGTGTTCGTCACGAACGACACGGTAGAGGTCTCCACGGTTTTCAGTGCCGTGAGCTCCGCCGTCATGACGCAAAAATAGATGCCGCCCATGGCAAGACCGCTCAGCAGCGTGCGCCGGTCGATCTGCAGCAGCCGCCGCCAGAACAGCGCCGCCAGAAATGCAAACGCCAGCAAAAACCGCACCGCCAGCAGCGTGAATTTGCCCATGTCCTGCAAGCCGACTTTTGTGAGCACATATGATGTGCTGCGCGCAATGATGACCGCCGCCAGCAGCAGCTCCGCCTGCGTGCGCGTCATGGTCCGGGGCTTCATCCGTATTCCTCCCGAAAATGTCTTGACGAAACGATACCACGGTTATATCATTGCGTAAAGAGACAATGTTTCAACGGTTCCTTGCAAACTTCGCAAGGACGGAGGCAACTTATGGACACGGAAAAATGCCGCGCACTGCTGGCCGTGCTCGAGGCCGGGAGTCTCTCGGCGGCGGCGGAAAAACTGGACTATACCCCCTCCGGCCTGAGCCGGATGATGGCGGCGCTCGAGCAGGAGCTGGGCTTCCCGCTGCTGAGCCGCTCGCACAGCGGCGTGCAGCCGACGCGCGCCTGCCGGACGCTGCTGCCGACGCTGCGGGAGCTGACGCACTGGAGCGGTCTGCTCGACGCGCAGGCAGCCGAGATCCGCGGCGTCGAGACCGGCACGATCGCCGTCGGCTGCGTCTACGGGGCGTACTACGGCTGGCTCAGCCGCTGCATCGCCCGCTTTTGCGAAGTTTACCCCGGCATCGAGGTGCAGGTCCTGCAGGGCAACAGCAGCCAGCTCACGCGCGCCGTGTGCGAGCACACGGCCGACTTCTGCATCACGAGCTTCCGCGAGGGCGACTTTGACTGGATCCCGCTGTACGCCGACCCCATGGTCGCGTGGCTGCCGCCGGAGCATCCGCTGGCCGGAGGCAGGACGTTCCCGCTCGCGGCGTTTGCGACCGAGCCGACCATTGCGACCTATATGCACCAGGACACGGACAACGCGCGCGTGTTCGCCCGCGCGGGCATCACGCCGAACGTCCGCTACACGTCTGTGGACAGCCGCGCCACCTTTGCCATGGTGCAGGCCGGTCTCGGCGTGAGCCTGAACAACCAACTCATCACCCGCGGCTGGGACACGACCGGCATCGTGATCCTCCCGGTCGATCCGCCGCAGTATGCCGAGATTGGCATCGCCGCGCCCGCGCCGGAGGAGCTGTCCCCGGCGGCGAAGCGGTTTCTCGCCTTTGCCCGGCAGACCCTGCGCACGGACCCCGAGGCCGCGGAACTTGGAAAGGAGCAAGCATGAAAGTATCCGAACTCCCCTACCGGCGCGTGACGCGCGAGGAAATGACCGAGGGCCTGCAGCGCGTGATCGAGCGCGTAAAGGCCGCGCAGAGCGTCGAGGAGATCCTCGCCGCGCGGGCGGAATATCTCTCGCTCACGACGGAGTACGCCACGGCACAGTCGCTGTCGTACATGCGCTACACGATCAACACCGTAGACCCGTTTTATCTGGCGGAAAAGGACTACTACGACGAGATCGGCCCGGAGGTCGAAAATCTCGCGCTGCAGTACACCTCCGCCGTGCTCGACAGCCCGTTCCGAAAAGAACTCGAGACGGCGCTCTCGCCGATCCTGCTGCGCAGCATGGAGCTGCAGCGGCGGAGCATGTCGCCGGAGATCATCGACGACATGGTTGAGGAGAACAAGCTCGTGAGCGAATACGCCCAGCTCATGGCGGGCATGCTCTTCCCCTTCCGGGGCGAGCAGCTGCCGCGGCCGATGCTGATGAAATACGCCCGCAGCGCCGACCGCGCCACGCGCAGGGCGTGCTACGAGGCCCTCGGCACGACGCTGGAAGCGCACAGCGCGCAGCTCGACGATATCTTTGACCGGCTCGTGCACGTGCGCGACCGGATGGCCAAAAAGATGGGCTATCAAAACTTCATCGAGCTCGGCTACTGCCGCATGGAGCGCATGTGCTACGACGCGCAGGCCGTGCAGACCTTCCGCGAGAACATCGTGCGCGACATCGTGCCGGTCGTGTCCCGGCTGCGGCTGGAAAACGCGAAGCGTCTCGGCATCGACACGTTCCGGCTCTACGACAACGAATTTTTCACCCCCGGCGGCGACCCGACGCCCTGCGGCAAGGACGACCTGTTTGCGGCAGCGCAGAAGATGTACGATGCCATGGGCGACGTGCCGGGCGCATTTTTCCGCATGATGTGCGAAAACGAAGCCTTTGACGTGGAGTCCCGCCCGAACAAATGGGGCGGCGGCTACTGCACGGAGTTTCCGAAGTTCCGGCAGCCGTTCATCCTCGCAAACTTCAACGGCACGTCCGGCGACGTGGACGTCGTGACGCACGAGGCCGGCCACGCGCTCAACGCCTACCTGATCGCGGACAACCGCTTCGCGCTGGAGCTCGGCTGCGGCGGCATGGAGACCGCCGAGACGCACTCGATGAGCATGGAGTTTTTCGCCTGGCCGTATCTCGACGCTTTCTTCCCCAAGGCGGGCGACGCGGAGCGCTACCGCTTCCAGCACGCGCTCGATGCGCTCAGCTTCCTGCCCTACGGCACGATGGTGGACGAATTCCAGCACCGCGTCTATGCCGAGCCCGGCCTTACCCCGGCCGAGCGCAACGCCGTCTGGCTGGAGCTGGAGGCGAAATACCGCCCGTATATCGACCAGAGCGGCATCCCGTATCTCGAGCGCGGCACACGCTGGCAGTACCAGATGCACATCTACGAGACGCCGTTTTACTACATCGACTACTGTCTGGCGCAGACGGCGGCGTTCCAGTTTCTGCTCGCGTCGCAGGACGATTACGACGACGCCTTCGCCCGCTACCTGCACCTGTCGCAGCAGGGCGGCGAAAAGCTCTGGACGGATTTGCTGGCCGAGGCCGGCTTCCGCTCCCCGTTCGAGCCGGGCGCGCTCGCGCAGCTGGCAGCACGGGTAGAGCCGCTCATCCGCAAACACACCGTCTGACAAGGGAGGACACCGCCATGTATGAACTGACCCAGGTGGCCGGAAACAGCTATTACATCCAGAGCCCGGCCAAGATCGGCCTCGTACGCCTGAACGACACCGACGTCTGCCTCATCGACAGCGGCAACGACAAGGAGGCCGGGCGCAAGGTGCGCCAGATCCTCGACGCCAACGGCTGGCACCTGACCGCCATCTACAACACGCACTCCAACGCCGACCACATCGGCGGCAACCAGTACCTGCAAAACCAGACCGGCTGCAAGGTCTACGCCCCCGGCATCGAGTGCGATTTCACGCGCCACCCGGTGCTCGAGCCGTCGTTTCTCTACGGCGGCTATCCTCCGAAGGAGCTGCAGCACAAGTTCCTCATGGCCAAGCCCAGCGACGCGCAGGAGCTGACCCCGGCGTGCCTGCCGGAGGGATTTGAGCGGCTTTCGCTGCCGGGGCACTTTTTCGACATGGTGGGCTTTCGCACGCCGGACGACGTGGTGTATCTGGCCGACTGCCTGTCGAGCCGGGAGACGCTGGAAAAGTACCAGATTGGCTTCCTCTACGACGTTGCAGCCTACCTGAACACGCTCGAAATGGTCAAGACGCTCACCGCCCGCGCCTTCGTGCCCGCGCACGCCGCGGCCACGGAGAACATCGCCCCGCTCGCGCAGTACAACATCGACAAGGTGCTCGAGATCGCGGACATCATCACGGAGCTCTGCCAGAAACCGCAGACGTTCGAGGCGGTCTTGCAGCAGCTGTTCCGGCGCTTTGATCTCGTGATGAACTTTGAGCAGTACGTGCTCGTCGGCAGCACAGTGCGCTCCTACCTCGCGTGGCTGAAGGACAGCGGCAGACTCCGTGCCGTCTTTGACGACAATCGTCTGCTCTGGCAGCAGGCATGAAGTGCATACAAAAAACCTCCGCATCCGATCGGATGCGGAGGTTTTTCATTCCAGAAGTCCGTATTTTTCTTTCACACGCGCGAGTTTACGCAATAGCGGCTGATACAGCAGGAGCAGAAACACGGCCGTCGCGCCCGCGTGGATGAGGTTAAATACAAACCCCGATGCACAGGTCGCAAGCCACAGCTGCCACGAGGGCACGGCGTTGTACATGAGCATGCTCGCCGTATCGAGCAGCACGCCGTAGACGATGAGCACCGAAAAAAAGCCGTAGAGCAGCAGCGGCACGAGCCGTACCTTCCGCCCGGCAAACAGCACGCCGCCGAGAAAGCCCACGAGCCCGAAGCCGAGCATCTGCCACGGCGTCCACGGCCCCTGACCGAAGAAAAAGTTCGAGATCAGGCCCGCCGCCGCGCCGGTGACAAAGCCCGCCTCCGGCGTGAAGGCCACGGCCGTGAGGATCACGATCGCGCACACGGGCTTGCACTGCGGCAGCCAGTAAAACGCCGCGCGCCCGGCCACGGCCAGCGCCGTCATCGTTGCAAGCAGCACGAGCTCGCGCGCCTGCGGTCTGCGGCCTTCAAACCGCAGCACGAACGGCACGAACATCAACCCCACGAGCAGCAGCGACGTGAGGTAGTACTTTCGCTCGTCCCACACGCACACGAACACCGCCATCAGCGCCGGGATCGCCACGAGCAGGATGCCGAGCGCGGCCCAGGTGCGCCGCGTCAGTCGGTGAGACATTGTACGACCTCCCCGCACAGCACCGCGCCGGGCGCGGCCTCACGCGCGATGCGCGCGGCCGCCGTGGTGTAAAAATAATGATCGGAGAAAAAGGCGCGCGCGGCGTTTTCCGTCACGACCTCGCCGCGAAAGAGCAGGCCGCAGCGGTCGGCATACTGCGCGCAGAATTCCACATCGTGGCTCACGACGCATACGGCCGCGCCCTGCGCGCAGAGCGCGCGCAAAAGCGCGCCGAATTCTTCTTTGAACGCGCCGTCCATGCCCTTCGTCGGCTCGTCGAGCAGCAGCACGCGCGGCTGCATGAGCAGCACCTTCGCCAGCGCGGCGCGCTGCTGCTCGCCGCCGGAGAGGTCAAAGGGATGCCGGTCGAGCAGCGGCGCGAGCGCCATCTGCCGCACGACCGTGTCCACCAGCGCGGCGTCCCTGCCGAGCGATGCGAGATCGGCGCGCACCGTGTCCGCCGCGAAGAGCGTGCGCGGATCCTGCGGCACGGCGGCGATGCCGTCGCGCAGGGGCTGGAGCGCGCGCTGCTTCTTCCCGTCGAGATACACGCTGCCGCGGTACAGCCGCAGCCGTCCGGAGAGCACGCCGAGCGCCGTCGTCTTGCCGCTGCCGTTGCTGCCGGTGAGCGCGTAGAGCTCGCCCGGGCGCAGCGTGAGCGAGAAATTGCGCAGCACGTCCGCGCTGCCCTGCGCGTAGCGAAACCAGCCGCCGCGCACGGTCAGCACCGGGGGCGTGTCCACGGGCGCGGGCGCCGAGGCCGGCATCGGGTGCGGAGCAAAGCGCCCCAGATACGCTCTGCCCGCGCGCACGGTGAGCGGCAGGCGCTCCGTCTCGCCGAGGGCGGCGGCGATGCGTGCCGCCGTGGGCATGGCGGAAAAGATCGCGTGGCCGCGCACTGCGGCCGCCGCCTCCTGCGGCGCGCCGGCGGCCAGCAGCCGCCCCTGCTCGAGCACGATGAGGTGGTCGGCCAGCGGCACAGCCTCCTCCAGCCGCTGCTCGGACAGCAGGATCGTCAGCCCCAGCTCCTCGTTGAGCTTGCGCAGCGTGTGCAGAAAGGTGCTCGCCGCGATGGGGTCGAGTTGGCTCGTCGGCTCGTCCAGAATGAGCACGTCCGGCCGCATGACCACGACGGACGCGAGGTTGAGCATCTGCTTCTGGCCGCCGGAGAGCGCGGCCACGTCGCGGTCGAACCAGTCGGCAATGCCGAAGTAGCTCGCCATCTCGGCGACGCACAGGCGCATGGTTTTTTCATCGCACCCAAGGCTCTCGAGCCCGAACGCCAGCTCGTGGAACACCTTGTCCGTCACGATCTGGTCGTCCGGGTGCTGGAGCACGAAGCCGATGCGCCGCGCCTGCTCGGCAAACGGGATGCCTTTTAGGAGCGCGTCCCCAAGACGCACCGCGCCGCTGACAGTGCCGTGCGGCGTGAGGCAGGTCTTGAGCTGGCGCAGGAGGGTGGATTTCCCGCTGCCGCTCTCGCCGCAGAGGACCGTGACCGCCCCCTCCGGGATCGTGAGCGTGAGGTCACTCAGCGCCGGGCGCGTCTGGCCCGGATAGGTAAACGTCAGATGTTCGAGCGCAAACGACGCCATGTCAGCGCCTCCTTTCCATCAAGCAGCAGCGGCAGAAAGCACAGCAGCGCAAAGCACGCCATGCACACCGCGCCGAGCGCACCGTCGCCGCCGATGCGGATCGACGGGTAGTAGCGCACATACAGCGCGCCGCAGCCGACGCCCGCGCACACGCCCGCAAGTGCGAGCGCAAGCACGGCGCTGAGCACGCCGTCGCGCCGGGTGAAGCGGTAATTGCCGAAATACGTTCTTCTGCCGGCGCCGTAGCCCCGGCTCTTCATGGAGTCCGCCGCCGTGATGCCGCTCTCAAGCGCCCACGAGACGGTGACGGACAAAATGCGCGCACCATTTTTCAGCCGCTGCCACGCGCTGCCCTCGCGCGTGCCGCAGCCGAGCGACGCCTGCGCCGCGCGCACAGAGCGGATGTGCGCGGAAAATTTCGGCACGAACCGCAGCGCCATGCTCAGCAGCAGCGACACGCCCGGCAGCGCACTGCCGAACACGTACAGATATTTTTCCGCCGTCATGACGACATTGCAGCACTGAAACCACAAAATCACGGCCGCGAACATCGCCGCCGCGGCCGCGCCGTAGCACAGCGCCTCGCGCGTGACGGGGTTGCCGTTCGGCAGGTAGAACAGCATCGTCACGCCCGCGTGGTTCAGCAGCGCGTTGAGCGCCGCCATCAGTACCAGAAACGGCACGAGCCAGCCGAGCGTCCGTCCCAGGCTGCGCCAGCCGCGCAGCACCGCGCAGTAGCCCAGCGCGCCCAGCAGGCTCAGCGCCAGAAACACCGGGTGCAGCACGAGCATCGTCAGCAGCAGCACGGCCGCAAAATAGCAAAAGGTCAGCGCCGGGTGCAGCGCCGAGAAGGAATCGTTCATGGTTCTCCTTGCAGGGCGCCGACGTCGCGCCCGAGATCGCACGTATAGCTCCAGACGACGGTGTCGCCGTCATGGAGCGTGTAGCCGCTGCAGCCGTAATCCGGCCAGACGCCGTTGACGCTGTACATCCAGCCGGACAGCTCGCCGCAGTCAAATTCGTAGAGGTTGCCGATGCCCTCGATATAGGCGCTGTTGTACGCGGGCGTCCAGGTCGACTCCATGTGGATGCCCTGCGCGCGGCAGACCTGCTGCAGCACGTCAAACACCGTGTCCCCCTCCGAAAAGGCGACCGTCGTCTCCGGCAGGAGCACACCGTCGGACGGGACGATGTCCGCCTTGCCGGCCTTCAGGTCGTCCATGTGCGCGAGCACCGTGCTGCACTCAATCCGCACCGTGCAGTGCAGCGCACCGGCATCCTCCTGCGCCTGCCCGCCGCAAGCCGTGCACAGCAAAAGCAGCAGGCACAGCAGCAGCGCGAGCGCGCGCCGCTTAGCCACGCTGCACCGTCGCATTCACGACCGTGAGCGCGGCCGTCGTCGTGGCAAGGCTCTCTGATTCGTCCGCGGCGGCCAGCACGGCGTCCGACACCGTCAGCGCCGCCTCCGCCACACCGTCGGCAAGCTGAAAGCGCAGCCGCACGAGCACGCTGCCGGTCGATGTGGCGAGCGTGCCGCCCGCCTCCGGCAGGCACAGAGCGCGCGCGCTGCCGGTCTCGTTGGCGCGCTCGGAGTCGCTCTCCCACTCCGGCAGGCTGCCCATCACGAGCGGGATGTCCCCGTCCGCCGTGCCGAGAAACGTGATCTGCGTCGGGTCAAAGGCCACGGCGAGGCTCGCCGCCTCGTAGTGCGCACCGTCCGGCAGACCGGAGAGCACGACATCGACCGTGCACGCGCCGTCCGCGTCCGCGCTCTGGCACGTGAGCGTGAGCGTGGGCTCGGTGTCCTCGACGCTCTTTTGCCGCAGGGCAATGCACAGCACCACCACCACCGCGACCAGCAGCACGGCGAGCACGATGGCAATGTTCTTTTTCGTCCAGAAAGTCTTCATTGTCCGTCCTCCTGCGCCGTGGGCAGCGCCGTATTCTGTACAAAGCTGTCGGCCAGCGCGCGCACATCCTGCGCGTCGACGCGGCCGTTAAGATCCACGTCCATCGTCAGCAGCAGCTGCGTCTCCGGGACCGTGCTGGCGGCGCAGGCCGTGCGGATGTTCAGCGCGTCCTGCGCGTTGATGACGCCGTCGGCATTCACATCGCCGGCGGTCAGCACCGGCCCCTTACCTTCCGTCACGGTGTAGTTTGCCGTGTCGTTGAGCGCATCATCCGTCACGTCCGGCGCAAAGAGCCAGACCCACGTCGGCGTGTCGCTGCGCTCAGAGAGCACGGGGCTGTAGAGCAGCTGCGTCCCGTCGGAAAACGTGACCGTGCTGTCCGCCGCCGCATCCGGCAGGCACACGGCGACCGTGCGGTATCCGGCCGGGATGAGGCCGCTGCCGTCCGCCGTGCAGAGCACGCGCGTGACCGGCTCGTCGGGCTCGGCGGGCGTTTCGACCGTGGGCGCGTCCGTCTCCTGATAGAGGCCGCTCTGCCCGCGCTGGAAGCGCGAGACGGCCACGAGCGCATACACCGCCTGCTCCGTGGCGAGGCTGTCAACGCCGCCGGAGGCCTTGTGGCGGAACGCGGCCGCGTCCGCATCGTAAAACGTCAGCAGCGCATCGACCGCCGAGCCGCCGTCTTTGACGAAGCGGCTGTCCGTGTCCGGGTCGATGCCCAGCGCCGTGCAGGCGACGATGACCTGCGCGACGCTCTCGGCGTTGGCAGAGCCCCACGAGGTGAAGCCGCCGTCGCCGTTTTGCATGGCAGAGAGCGTATCAACGCCGCGCGACACGGCCGCCGCGACGGCCGCCTCCCCGCGGTACGCCGCCAGCGCCTGCAGCACCATGGCCGTCACGTCCGGATCGGCCGCCGCGCCGTTCATCGCCCAGCCGCCGCCGGAGAGCTCCGCCGCGAGGATCGCATCCACGCACTGGCGGCGCACCGCGCTGCCGGACAGGTAATTGCGGCTGTCGAGCGCGAGCAGGGCAAACACCGGGCCGTTGATGCCCTGATTGCGCACCCAGGCAAAGTCGGTATACGGCGCGGTAAGGTCGCAGCCGCCGACCTGCGTCGCGTCGCGCCCGATGGCGGACAGCGCGAGGATGACGCGCGAATTGTCCGTGGATTTATAGGCGTTGAGCGCGCCGGCCTTGCCGGACGCCGCCGTGAGCTCCGGTGCTTTGGATGCGACGTCTGCATAGTAGCGCGCAAAATAGTCGCTGTCCACGGCAAAATACCCGCCGCGGGCCAGGCCCAGCACCGTCCACTCGTCGCCGTAGCCCGGCGAGGGGACGGCCGCCGCCTGATGCGCCAACGCGGCCGAGAGCACCGGCTGCACATCCGCGCCCTGCGCCGTCGGGGCCGGCAGCACCGCGCACACGAGCAACAGCGCCAGACACAGCGCCAGAAACTGTTTGTTCGTTTTCATGATCTGCCTCCTGAAGGGGTCTTCTACGCACGCGGCCAGAGCGCGTGCGGGTTTTCCGAAATCACGCAACATTATACCAGCCGGATCGCGCAAAAGCAACGCTCTGCGGCATTTCCCGCCCCGGCGATGCATGGACTTTCTGTCAGGTTTTCCGGCAGGCCGCTTTTGCGCAATTTCCCACGCGCGGCGTGCTAGGATACCCCCATGGACGTCATCTATCTCGACAGCCTGTTCGGGCTGAATCTGCTGATTGACTACTGCCTCGTGCTGGTCTCCGCGCGCGTGTGCGGCGTGGTGCTGCGCCGCTGGCGGTACGCGCTCGCAGCGCTCATCGGCGCGCTGTATGCCGCCCTCATGGTCCTGCCCGGCTTCGGCTGGCTGGCAAACGGTATGATGAAGCTCGCGCTCGGCGCGGCCATGGCGCTCATCGCCTTCGGCGGGGAGGCGCACCTCGTGCGGTGCACGATGGTGTTTTTCGCCGTGTCGGCCGCGTTCGGCGGCGCGGTGTACGCTGCGAGCATGCTCGCGGGCGTGTCGCCGGGCAGCGGCGCGCTCGTGACGGTGTCGGGCCGGGTGCTGGCGCTGTCGTTCGCCGCGTGCTACGCGGCCGTGTCGCTCGTGTTCCGCCGGCGGGCCAGGGCCGCCGACCGCGAGGTGCGCACCGTGACGGTCACGCTCGCCGGGCGCAGCGTGACGCTCAGGGCCCTGCGCGACAGCGGCAACGACCTGCACGACCCGGTGTCCGGCCTGCCGGCGGCGGTGGTCGAGCGCGCGGCGGTGCTGCCGCTGTTTCCGGCGGTGCGCGCACTGCCGGACGACGCGGTGCAGGCGCTGGAGGCGCTCAGCGCGCTGCCGGAGTGCACCGGCCGGGTCGTGCTGCTGCCGTATCGTGCGGTGGGCGTGACCGGCGCGCTGCTGCCGGCGTTCCGGCCGGACAGCGTGAAGATTGACGGCGCGGCAGAGCCGATGCTGCTGGCGCTGAGCGCGCAGGCGCTCACATCCGACGGCGCATTTGCCATGGTGCTGCCGCCAAAAAGCTGAGGAGGGGTTTTTCGTGCCAGGATTTCTGGAAAGACTACATACGCTCTGGGCGGCGCTGCGGCTGCGGCTGCGCGGCGGTGCGCCGGGGCTGTTTTACATCGGCGGGAGCGACACCATGCCCGCCCCGCTCGACCGCGCGGCCGAGCAGCAGGCCATTCGGGCGCTCGCCGCCGGCAGCGAGGAGGCCGCCTCCCTGCTCATCGAGCACAACCTGCGGCTGGTGGTGTACATCGCGCGCCGGTTTGAAAACACGGGCATCCACATCGAGGATCTGATCTCGATCGGCACGATCGGCCTCATCAAGGCCATCCACACCTTCAAGCCGGACAAGAACATCAAGCTTGCGACCTACGCCTCGCGCTGCATCGAAAACGAGATCCTCATGTACCTGCGCAAGTGCAGCGCGCAGAAAACGGAGGTGAGCATCGACGAACCGCTCAACACCGACTGGGACGGCAACGAGCTGCTGCTCTCGGACATTCTCGGCACGGACGCCGACGCCGTGAGCCGCCCGCTCGAGGACGACGCGGAGCGCGCCATGCTCCTGCGCGCCATCGAGACACTCGGCGAGCGCGACCGGCAGATCATCCTGCTGCGCTTCGGCATCGGCGGCGCGCGCGAGGCGACGCAAAAAGAGGTCGCGGACCTGCTGGGCATCTCGCAGAGCTACATCAGCCGGCTCGAAAAGCGCATCATCGCGCACCTGCGTCAGGAAATGCTTAAGCAGATGCAGTGCTGAAAATATGCCAAAGCGGCGGCTCCGGTCGGAGCCGCCGCTTTGTCTGTCATTTTTTCACGCGGCACTGAATGCGCTGCACACCGCAAAAGAGCAGGAACACCACAAGATCGACCACCACGACGCTCGCGCCGGACGGCGTCTCGAGCACATAAGACAGCACCATGCCGAGCAGGAAATTCACCACTGACACCACGGCCGCGCAGATCGTGACCGAGCGGAACGTGCCGAACACGCGCATGGCCGTCAGCGCCGGGAAGATGATGAGGCTCGAGATGAGCAGCGCGCCCATCATGCGCATACCCAGCACGATCGTGACCGCCGTGAGCACCGCGAGCAGCATATTATATGCCTGCGTGTGCACGCCGGTCGCGCGCGAGAACGTCTCGTCGAACGTGACGGCGAAAATGCGCGGATAGCACAGCACGAACAGCGCCAGCACCGCCGCCGACAAAATCAGGCTCAGGCGCAGGTCGGCCGACGACAGCGACAGGATGCTGCCGAACATGTAGTTATTCACATCGGTGTTCATGCCGCTGGTCATGGACACGGTCATCACGCCAATGGCCAGTGCGCTGCTCGAGAGCAGCGCGATCGCGGCGTCGCCCTTGAGCTTGCCGTTTTGCGACAGGCGCAGCAGCAAAAACGCCGCCACGACCACGACCGGCACCGCCACGGCCAGCGGCGCGAGATTGAGCGCCGTGGCGATGGCGAGCGCGCCGAAGCCGACATGGCTCAGCCCGTCGCCGATCATGGAATAGCGCTTGAGCACGAGCGACACACCGAGCAGCGACGCACACAGCGACACGAGCACGCCCACAACGAGCGCACGCACGAGAAACGGATACGACAGCATTTCGAGGATGACTTTCATAGCTTCCGCCCTCCCAGAAACCGGCGCGCGGCATCGCTCTGCTTATACTCCGCCGCCGTGCCGAAAAAGAGCTGCTGGTGGCCCAGGTGCAGCACGTGTGTAGCGTAGCGCAGGGCGGCGTCGATGTCGTGCGTGACCATGATGACCGTGATGTCATTGCAGAGGTTCACGAGCTTGATGAGGTTATACAGTTCCCCCGTCGCCACGGGGTCGAGCCCCGTGACCGGCTCGTCGAGCAGCAGGAGCTTGCGCGTGGCGCACAGGGCACGCGCGAGCAGCACGCGCTGCTGCTGGCCGCCGGAGAGCGCCTGATAGCTGTGGTGCGCCAGATCCTCGATGCCCATGCGCTCCATGTTCTCCTGCGCGCGGGCGCGGTCGATCCGCGAGTAAAACGGGCGGCCGTGCATCTGGTTGATGCAGCCCGAGCGCACGACCTCCGCCACGCTTGCGGGAAAGTCGCGCTGGAGCTGCGTCTGCTGCGGCAGATAGCCGATCTCGTTGCGCACGAGCCCGTCTCCGAGCGTGATGCTGCCCTGCTCCGGCGCTTTGAGCCCGAGCAGGCCCTTGATGAGCGTGGACTTGCCGGAGCCGTTTTCGCCGACCACGCACAACAGATCGCCGCGCGAGACCGTGAAGTTCACGTCGCGCAGCACCGTCTGCCCGTCGTAGCCGAGGCAGACGTGTTCACAAGTAATGAGTGCCATAATTAGTTCAATGCCTCCCGCAGCGCCTGCACATTGCGCTCCATGAGCTGCAGGTACGTCGCGCCGTCTGCAAATGCCTGCGCCGTCACGTTGTGACAGGTCGCAAACTCCAGTTTTGTCGCGCCCGTGGCCTCGCAGATCGTGTCGGCGAGCTTGCCGTTCGACAGCTCGATCGTGAACACGACCGGGATGTTCTCCGCGCGCACCTTGTCGATCAGAAACGCCACCGTGGCCGCCGATGGCTCGGCCGCATCCGCGCAGCCGGGATAGGCGGCATAATAGTCCAGACCATAGGCCTCGGCAAAATACCGCAGTGGGAAACGGTCTGCAAAAACCATCGTTTTTCGCGCTGCATGCGCCACTACATCCTGAAATTCCGCATCCAGCTGGTCCAGCTTCTCCACATAGTCCCCACACCGCTGCGCATACGCCGCCGCGTGCGCGCTGTCGGCCGCAGCAAACGTATCCGAGAGCTTCTGGCAGATGCGCGCCGCGTTGCGCGGCGACGTCCAGACGTGCTCGTCCGGCTCCGTGCCGTCGGCCTCGTGGTCGTGCTTTTCCGTCTGCATGCCCTCGACGGTCTCCTCGTCGAGCAGCTCCACGCAGTCCATGAGCGTCACGACGCGCAGGTTCGGGTTGTCTACACCCTCAAGCACGGTCTTGACCCAGGCGTCCGACTCGCCGCCGACGTAGACGAACACGTCGGCATTGCGGATGGCAATGATGTCTTTCGGCGTCGGCTCATAGGAGTGCACCTCGCAGCCGGGGCGCAGCAGCATCGTGACCGACACATCGTCTCCGCCGACCTGGCGCGCGAAATCGTAGGGCGCGAAGATCGTCGTGACGACGTGGAGCTTGCCGTCGTCCGCGTCCGGATTCTGCTGCACGGTGCAGCCCGAAAACGCCGACACGGCCAGCACCATTGCCAGCAGCACACACAGGCTCTTACGCATGGCCGTCACGCTTTCTGCCGCAGGCGGCACACGTGCCGTAGATCGTCGTGCTGCGGCCGTCGACCGTGAAGCCGGCCGCGCGCAGCAGGTCCGACTGCAGCGCATCGGACACGTCCTCGTCCAGATGGATCAGCCGCCCGCAGTCCACGCACTTGAGGTGCAGGTGCGCGTCGCAGTGGCCAGGGTCCATGGCCTGATAGGCCGCGCTGCCGCCGCTCTCTGGCGCGAAGCGGCGCACAGTACCCTCTTCGACCAGGCGGTCAAGCGCACGATAGACCGTGCTGCGGCCGGGAGCTTCGTCGCCCATGGCCGCGAGCAGCTGCTCGACCGTGAACTGCTCGTCCGCGTGCGCAGACAAAAACGCCAGCAGCGCACAGCGTTGCTGCGTGTGATAACTGTTTCGCATGGTTTCGCCTCCAAATCGGGAATGAATCCCGAATTCAAGCCGTAGCATACACGCAGTTTGCCCGTCTGTCAAGGGGAAAATGTAAAAATGTAAAAAATCCCGCCGGACATTGCGTCCGGCGGGATCTTGGGTTTGGATTCAGGCGAGGGCGGCCTCCGGCTCGCCCGCATCGCCGAGCGTGTCGCTGATGAACTGCGGCACCTGCTCGCGCGGCATGTCCAGCGCGATGGCAAGCTCTCCGTGGAGCATCTCCTCGGCGCGCTTCATATAGCGCTCGTCGACGAGGCCGAGCTTCTTGCCGCGCTCGGTCATCCGGCGGCGCTTGGCACGCACGTCCTTGATTAGCTGCAGAAGATCTGCGCAGGTGTAATCCTGAATGCACTGCTGATAGTGCTCATTGAGAAAGCGGAGGTTGGAATTTTCATAGACCTGCGCGGTCATCTGCGGAATGCGGTCAATGAGCGCGAGCGCCTCCTCGCGCGTGATCACAGGCCGCATGAACACCTTGCTGTCCACGGGTGTGAACACCTTGCCCTCCCGGTAGATGGGCGCGAGCGTATAGTACTCCCGGTGCTTGTCCACACCGGAGATCTTCGGCGTACCGATCTCCTCCACGCGGCAGACGCCCTCGTTGCCATACACGATCAACTGACCAATTTCGTACATTTGAATATCCTTTCCTCAGCCAAACAAAACCAAAAACAAACAAAGCAGGGCGGCATTGCAGCCGCACTGCGGCCGCAATCCTGCCCCCTGATAGATAGTTTAGCACAAAATTTGCAAAAAGGTAAGACTTTTTTCATTTAGGACTTGATTTTTTTACGGAAACGGATAGAATAAACAATTTATAGAGCGTAAAGGCAGGAAGGAAAATCCGCATTTGCTACTTTGAGGGGGAAAATCAGGATGCATATCGGGTGGAACCGCATCTGGAAAGTGCTGCTGGGCTGTGCCTGCGTCATCGGGAGCATCGTCCTGCTCGCCTGTGGGCAGGTCGGCTGGGGCATTGCGGCATTGGAAGCAGCCGTGCTGCTGCTCGCGCTGCAATATGCGCCGCGCGCGGCGCGGCTGCGGAAAACGTGGTGGTTCGTGGAGCTGGTGCTTGTGCTCGCCGTCACCGTGGGGTACGCCGGCTTTGCCGCCGTGCGCGCAGCGCAGACACCGGCGTCCGCCGTCGTCATCACGACGGAGCGCAGTGTGCCGCCGGTCACGCCGGTGCCGGAGACCGCAGCGCCGGAGCTGACCGCCACACCGGAGCCGACGCCCGCACCCGACACGGCGGAGGCGACCTGTGTCGCCAGCCGCAAGGCGAAGAAATACCACCGGCCGTCGTGCCAGTACGCCGCCAAGATCAAGGACGAGAACCTCGTGACCTTTGACAGCGCCGCGCAGGCGCAGGCCGCGGGCTATGCGCCCTGCGGCGCGTGCAAACCATAAGAAAAACCGCGCTCCCGTGTATTGGGAGCGCGGTTTTGCCGTTTGGAGATCACATGTGCAGATCCGGATAGAGCGGGAAGCGCGCGCACAGATCCAGAACCTGCGCACGCACAGTGGGCACGGCGGACTCGCCCTCGTCGATCAGGCGGCAGATGAGCGCGCCGATCTCGCGCATCTCCCCCTCGCCCATGCCGCGGGTCGTGACGGCCGGCGTGCCGAGCCGCACGCCGCTCGTGACGCGCACGGACTGCGTGTCGAACGGGATGGTGTTTTTGTTGGCGGTGATGTTCGCCGCGTCGAGCAGATCCTGCATCTGCGCGCCAGTGCGGCCGCGGCTGTAGACATCGGCCAGCATGAGGTGGTTGTCCGTGCCTCCGGAGACAAGGCGCACACCGCCCTGCTGCAGCGTCTCGGCGAGCACGGCGGCGTTTTTGACCACCTGCTGCTGATAGGCGCGGAAGGCCGGCTGCAGCGCCTCGCCGAAGCAGACCGCCTTGCCGGCGATGACGTGCATGAGCGGGCCGCCCTGCGTGCCGGGGAAGACGGCGCTGTCGATCTTTTTGGCAAGCTCGTCGCGGCAGAGGATGATCGCACCGCGCGGGCCGCGCAGGGTCTTGTGCGTCGTGCAGGTGACGACATCGGCATACGGCACCGGGCTCGGGTGCACGCCAGCGGCGACAAGGCCGCCGATGTGCGCCATGTCGACCATCAGGTACGCTCCGACGGAATCGGCGACGGCGCGAAAGCGCGCAAAGTCGATCACGCGCGGATAGGCGCTCGCCCCGGCGATGATGAGCTTCGGGCGTACCTCCTCGGCCACGCGCGCGAGCGCGTCGTAGTCGATGGTCTCGGTCTCGGGGTCAACGCCGTAAAAATGCGCCTCAAAATATTTCCCGGACAAGGACGCCTTGCTGCCGTGCGTCAGGTGGCCGCCGTGGGAGAGGTTCATGCCGAGGATGCGGTCGCCCGGCTGCAACAGCGCCGCGTACACGGCCATATTCGCCTGCGAGCCGGAGTGCGGCTGGACGTTGGCATGGTCGGCGCCGAAGAGCCGCGTCACGCGGTCGATGGCCAGGCGCTCGACCTCGTCGACGTAGTCGCAGCCGCCGTAATAGCGCGCGCCGGGATAGCCCTCGGCGTATTTGTTCGTCAGGTGGCTGCCCACGGCCTCCATCACGGCCGGGCTCGTGAAATTCTCGGACGCGATCAGCTCCAAATGGTCGCGTTGGCGCGCAAGCTCCCGCTCCATGGAGGCGTACAATTCTGGGTCGGCCTGCTTCAGATGTTCATAATTCATATCGGAAACCTCCGTTTGTGTCAAAATCGCGCAACCAGTTTACCACAACTCAGACGTATTTAACAAGGGGAAAGCGCGTAAACTTATACTATCCCGATCTCGTCCGAGGTGATGCAAGTTGAACAAATGGAAGCGTATCCGCCCGTATGTCGCCTTCAGCGCGATCGCGCTGGCCGTCGGCGGCGCGTCGAGCTTTGCCACCCGCGCGGGCATGGCTGACTTCGACCTGCTGACAAAGCCGCCGGCCGCCCCGCCGGACTGGCTGTTTCCCATCGCGTGGACGATCTTGTACCTGCTCATGGGCATCGCCATGGGGCTTGTCTGGCGCAGCAGCACCGGCCGCGCGCGCCGGGAAGCCACCTCGCTCTGGAGCATCCAACTGTCTGTCAACGGCCTGTGGCCGGTACTGTTTTTCCTGCTAGGCGCGCACGGGCCGGCGTTTTTCTGGCTCGCGGGGCTGATCGTGCTCGTGCTGTTCATGATCGCGGATTTTTCCCGCCGCAATGCCACGGCCGCGTGGCTGAGCGCGCCGTATCTGCTCTGGCTGCTGTTCGCGGCGTATCTGAACCTCGGCATCTGGCTGCTCAATCGGTAAGGTTTGGGTAAAGATCACGTCAAGAATGTGTTTGCATGGTGCGGAAGATTGTGGTACACTGCCCCCTGAGGAGGGAACTGCCCCATGAAAAAACCGCTCAAGATCATACTCATCATTCTGGCCGTCCTTGTCGGCCTGGTCGCCGCGCTGCTCATCTGGCTGACCGCCACGCAGCTGAATGTCAAGACCGAGACCGCCGTCGTGACGCACGGCGAGAACAGCACCGCCAGCTTCGCCCCGGGCGACAGCGTGTCCGTCCTGACGTGGAACGTCGGCTACGCCGGACTGGGTGAAGAGTCCGATTTCTTCATGGACGGCGGCAAGCAGGTGCGCGCGCCGAGCAAGGCCATCGTAGAGAAGAACATGGACGGCATCGTCAGCACCGTGAAGGAGCTGGACGCCGACTTCACGTTCCTGCAGGAGATCGAGGCCGACCCCTCGACCCGCTCCTACAGCATTGAAGAGGCCGAACGGATGCGCACCGAGACCGGACTCGACACCGCGCACGCGCGCAACTACAAATGTGCCTTCGTGCCCTACCCCATCCCGCCGATCGGCAAGGTGAGCTCCGGCATCATGACGCTCTCGACCGCGCCCATCGCCTCGGCCGAGCGCATCGCCCTGCCGAGCCCGTTCAAGTGGCCGGTATCGGTGGCCAACCTCAAGCGCTGCCTGATGCCGGTGTATATCGACCTCGAGGGCACGGACGCGCAGCTCGTACTCGTCAACCTCCACCTGGAGGCGTATGACGACGGCGAAGGCAAAGCCGCGCAGACCGCCGCGCTCAAATCGTTCCTCGAACAGGAATACGCCAAGGGCAACTACGTCATCGCCGGCGGCGACTTCAACCAGACGTTCCCCGGCGGGCTGGACAAGTACCCGATCAAGAACGCCGATCTCTGGACGCCCGGCACACTCGACGACAGCATGCTGCCCGACGGCTGGCACTTTGCCTACGACACGGCCACGCCGACCTGCCGCCTCGACAACCAGCCCTATGACGCCGAGAGTGACGCCACGCAGCACTACGTGATCGACGGCTTCATCCTCTCGCCGAACGTGGAGCTCACGGGCGTGCAGACGCAGAACGACGGCTTCCGCTTCTCCGACCACAACCCCGTGCTGCTGAATATCCGGCTCAAATAAAGCATATCAAAAAGCCCGCTTCCGACCGGAAGCGGGCTTTCGTGTGTCAAAAAAGCATTTTTGACACACGCTCCAACGAGAACCACTGTGTTGGGTTCTCGTTGGAATAGACTGCGGCTCGCTGCAGCGCACGCGCAAGCGCGCACGTTTGCGAGCCGAAAGGTATTTTCTCCGCCGTACACGCCGCCAGAGAAAATGATTGAGATTTTCTTTGCGCCTGCGGGCGCAAACTCTGCGAGGCCTTTTGGCCATCTACCGAAGCCGGTTTTCAACCGGAAGCGGGCTGATTTTTTATTTTGCGCGCGTGATGTGCAGCTCGCGGCAGGAATTTGGGCCGAAGAGCGCGTCCATCCCCTTTCGGTACGCGGGGAAGGCATCGCGCGGCATGAGCGCCTGCACGCACCCGGCAAAGCCGCCGCCGTGCACGCGCCACGCGCCCACGCCGTCGAGCAGCGCGGCCGCGCGCGCAAGCCCGCGCTCAAGCCGGTCGTCGCCGCCCGGGGCGCGGATGTTGCGCAGCAGCTGCTCCGACGAGCGGCCGGAGGCATTCATCAGGCGCAGGTACGTCTCGGCGTCCCGGTGCACGAGCGCGTCGCGCATGAGCGGCACGCGCGCGTTCTCCTCAAAAAAGTGCGCCGCGCGGTCATCGGCAAGGCCCGGCTGCCGGTGGGCATAGAAATCCGCCGGATCGACCTGCGAGAGCGTCTCGGCGCCGAAGCGCCGCGCCACGCGGCACATATCGGCCGGCAGCGCCGCATACGCCGCCGTCAGCCCCGCGTGGCTGCCGCCGGTGTCCGTCAGGCTCAGCGTGAGGCCCATGTCGGCAAACGGCGCCGCGACCGGGGCGATCTCCCCGGCGGCGAAGTCGATGTACACCGCGCCGTCGAGCGCGCACGCGAGCTGATCCATGAGACCGGACGGCTTGCCGAAGTGGCGGTTTTCCGCCTGCTGGCCGAAGCGCGCGAGCTGCTCGGGCGAGAACGCGCCGCCGTTGTAGAGCGCGTTGAAGATGCGGCCGACGAGGATCTCAAACGCGGCCGACGACGACAGGCCGCCGCCCGGCTTGAGCGCGGAGGACGCCCACGCCTCGAAGCCGCCGACAGCACCGCCGGCGTCCAGAATGGCCGCCGCCATGCCGCGCACGAGCGCCCACGGCTTGCCATACGCGCGTGGATCCACGGCCAGATCGTCGAGCGCGACCGTGAACGGCCGGTATCCCTTCGAGTGGATGCACACGCGGCGGTCGCGCCGGCGCGTCGCACGCGCGGTGATGCCCACGTCCACGGACGCCGCCAGCACGCGGCCGAGCTGATGATCGGTATGGTTTCCGGCCAGCTCCGTGCGGCCGGGGGCAAAAAATCGCTGCATGATCTTCCTCCGAAAAAAGCCGGCAGGCGTCCTGCCTGCCGGCTTCCGTGCAAAAAACTCAGTGCTTGCGCGCGAGCACCCGCTCGATGCCGCGCACGACGCCGGCCGCGTCCACGCCGTACTTGGCCAGCAGATCGGTGTACTTGCCGGTCTCGGTGAACGTGTCGGGGATGCCGACAAACTCCGTCGGCGCGCCCGTGCCGCCCCAGGCGAGCACTTCCGCCACGGCGCTGCCGAGGCCGCCGTAGATGTTGTGCTCCTCCGCGGTGACGATCGCGCCCGTCTCCTGCGCGCAGCGCAGGATGAGCTCGCGGTCGATGGGCTTGATGGAGTACATGTCCACCACGCGCACGGACACGCCGCGCGCGGCCATCTGCTCGGCCGCCTCGAGCGCCTTGTGCACGAGGATGCCGCAGGCGATGACGGTTACGTCCGTACCGTCGCGCACGATCGCGCCCTTGCCGCACTCGAACTTCGTGTTCTCGTCATACAGGTCCGGGTACACGTCGCGCGACAGGCGCAGGTACATCGGGCCGTAGGTGTCCACGGCGCACTTCGTGGCCCAGCGGGTGCTGGTCGCATCCGACGGGACGAGCACGGTCATGTTCGGCAGTGCGCGCATGACGGCGATGTCCTCCGTGGCGTGGTGCGTCGCGCCGTCGAGCGCGTCGGACATGCCGCAGTAAGCGCCGCCGAACTTCACGTTCAGGTTGCCGTAGCACACCTGCGCGCGCGCGGAGATGAGGCCCAGCGTGGTCAGAAAGACCGTGAACGTGTTCACGAACGGGATCTTCCCGGTCGTGGCAAGGCCCGCCGCCGTGGCGACCATGTCGGACTCGGCGATACCCATATTGAAATGGCGCTCGGGGTGCGCCTTGGCGAAGATGCCGCTCTTGGTAGAACCGGACAGGTCAGCATCGAGCACGACGATGTTCTCATTGGTGTCGCCGAGCTCGGCGAGCACGGTGCCGTAAACTTCACGAATGGACTTTCCCATCACACGTTACCTCCCAGTTCCTGCATTGCCTGCGCGAATTCGGCGTCCGGAATGGCCTTGCCGTGCCAGGCGGACTTGCCCTCCATGAAGGACACGCCCTTGCCCTTGATCGTATCGGCGAGGATCACGGTCGGCACGCCCTTGCAGGCGGCGGCCGCGTCGAGCGCAGCGTCGAGCGCCGCCAGATCGTGCCCGTCGCAGCGCAGCACGTTCCAGCCGAAGGCCTTCCACTTGCCGGGCAGGTCGCGCAGCGGCATGATCTCGTCGGTCGTGCCGTCGAGCTGCACCTTGTTCCAGTCGACGATGGCGGTAAGGTTGTCAAGTCCGAACTTCACAGCCGAGGCGGCCGCCTCCCAGACGGCACCCTCATCGAGCTCGCCGTCACCGAGCACGGCGTACACGCGCGCATCGGAATGGTTCAGCTTCAGGCCGAGGGCCATGCCCTGCGCGGCGGCCAGGCCGATGCCCAGCGGGCCGGACGGCATATCCACGCCCGGCGTGCGCATGCACGGGTGGCCCTGCAGGGGGCTGCCGGTCTGGCGCAGGGTGTTCATGCTCTCGGGGGGCAGGAAGCCCTTGCCGATCAGGTTGCGGTAAAGCATGGGCGCGGCGTGACCCTTGCAGAGCACGAGCCGGTCACGGTCCGGATCGTCGGGGTGCGCGGCGTCCACATGCATGCGCTGCTGATACAGCAGCGTGAGGATCTCACAAACGGACAGGCTGCCGCCCGGGTGGCCGGACTGCGCGCCGTGGATGGCGGTGAGTACGTCGATCCGATACTGCCGGCAAAGCTCCTGGAGCTCGGCCGTGCGTTCCGGGGTCAAAGACATGGTGGTTTGTCCTCCTGTTTGATGTTACTTAATAAAGATACAACGCACGTTTTTTGATGTCAACGGCGCGAGCCGATTTTTCGCGCGTTTTCCCTTGTTAATTTTATAATCGTTGCTTTACCGGGCGACAATCGTTATAATCAAAGGGACTATATTTATTGTCTGCATCCCCGCAGACCATTCAGGAGGCGAGGTCAATGGATCCCAACAAAGCGCTCAACATGACCATGCTCTGTGATTTCTATGAGCTGACGATGGGCAACGGTTATCTTGAGCACGGCATGCAGAACCGCATCACGTATTTTGATGTGTTCTTCCGCAGCGTGCCGGACGACGGCGGCTACGCCATCGCCGCCGGTCTCGAGCAGATCATCGACTACATCGAGAACCTGCACTTCACCGACGAGGACATTGCCTATCTGCGCAGCCGGAAGCTGTTCAGCGAGGCATTTCTGGACTATCTGAAAAACTTCCGCTTCACCGGCGACATCTGGGCCGTGCCGGAGGGCACGCCCGTGTTCCCGCGCGAGCCGCTCATCACGGTGCGCGCGCCCGCCATCCAGGCGCAGCTCGTGGAGACGTATCTGCTGCTGCAGATCAACCACCAGAGCCTGATCGCCACGAAGGCCAGCCGCATCTGCCGCGCGGCACAGGGCCGCACGGTGCTCGAGTTCGGCTCCCGCCGCGCACAGGGCGCGGACGGTGCGATCCTCGGCGCGCGCGCTGCCTACATCGGCGGCTGCGCCGGCACCGCCTGCACGATCTCGGACGAGGTATACGGCGTGTACGCCGGCGGCACGATGGCGCACTCCTGGGTGCAGATGTTCGACTCCGAGCTCGACGCCTTCCGCGCCTACTGCCAGACGTACCCCGACAACGCCACCCTGCTCGTGGACACCTACAACAGCCTGCAGTCCGGCGTGCCGAACGCCATCCGCGCGTTCAACGAGGTGCTGCGGCCGAAGGGCATCACGCACTGCGGCATCCGCTTCGACTCCGGCGACATCGCCTACCTGACGAAGAAGGCGCGCAAAATGCTCGACGACGCCGGCTGGCCCGACTGCAAGATCACCGTGTCCAACGCGCTCGATGAGCGCCTGATCGCGGGGCTGCTGCGCCAGGGCGCGCAGATCGACAGCTTCGGCGTGGGCGAGCGGCTCATCACCGCGCGCAGCGAGCCGGTGTTCGGCGGCGTGTACAAGCTCGCGGCCATCGAGGACGAGAACGGCAACATCATCCCGAAGATCAAGATCAGCGAGAACGTCGGCAAGATCACCAACCCCCACTTTAAAAAGGTCTACCGCTTTTACAGCAAGGACTCCGGCATGGCCGAGGCGGACTACATCTGCCTGCACGACGAGGTCGTGGACGACACGCAGCCGCTCGAGATCTGCGATCCCGACGCGACGTGGAAGAAGAAAGTGCTCACCGACTTCACGGCGCGCGAGCTGCTCGTGCCCATCTTCCGCGGCGGCAGGCTCGTGTATCAGAAGCCCGCGCTCGATGACATCCGCGCCTACTGCGCGCAGCAGCTTACCACGCTCTGGCCGGAGGTGCTGCGCTTCGACTACCCGCACAACTACTACGTTGACCTGTCGGAAAAGCTGCTGAAGATCAAGCTCGAGCTGCTCAACGCCGGCGGAAAGTCGCAGGGCTGAGCCGTGGAAGCCGCTGCCCGCCGTCAGGCCATTCTCGACCGGCTCCGGACGGCCGACCGGCCCGTGAGCGCGTCGAGCCTTGCCGCCGAGCTGAATGTCAGCCGCCAGATCATCGTGGGCGACATTGCGCTCCTGCGCGCCGGCGGTGCCGAGATCTCCGCCACCCCGCGCGGCTACGTGCTGCCGCGGGCAACGGACGGCATCACGCGCACGATCGCCTGCCGCCACACGCTCGAGCAGACCGGAACCGAGCTCGACATCCTCGTCGACAACGGCTGCACCGTGCTCGATGTCATCGTCGAGCACCCGGTCTACGGCCAGCTCACCGGCCAGTTGCAGATCAGCAGCCGCTACGATGTGGAGCAGTTTCTCGCGCGCGTGCAGGCGCACGACGCCGCCCCGCTGAGCATGCTCACCGGCGGCATCCATCTGCACACGCTGCGCTGCCCGGACGCGGCCGCCTGCGAGCGCGCCTGCGCCGCGCTGAAAGCGGCCGGCCTGCTGCTGGACGATTGACAGAAGTTTAATTTAGTTGACAAGTGCACAGGAAGACTTTATAGTATGCTTTACAGGTGTCATGACACCTGTAAAGCATACTTATTTTCTGGAGGAATGCACTATGCAGCGGTTCCGGGACTTTCTGAAGCGAAAGGATATTGAGATCTCTCTGCGGCGCTACGGCATCGACGCGCTCGGCGCGATGGCACAGGGCCTGTTCTGTTCGCTGCTGATCGGCACGATCCTCAACACGCTCGGTCAGCAGTTCCACATCGGTTTTCTCAACGCGATCATCTTCACCCTCGGCAAGGGCGACGCCGCGGTCGGCTACACGATCGGCGGGTGCGCATCGCTCATGGTCGGCCCGGCGATGGCGGTGGCCATCGGCTATGCGCTGCACGCGCCGGCGATGGTGCTGTTCTCCCTCGTCCCGGTCGGCTATGCGACCAACGCCATGGGCGGCGCCGGCGGCCCGCTGGCCGTGCTCGTGACGGCGATCGTCGCGGCCGAGTTCGGCAAGGCCGTGAGCAAGGAGACGAAGGTGGACATCCTCGTCACGCCCATCGTCACGATCCTCGTCGGCATCGGGCTGGCCATGCTCGTGGCCGCGCCCATCGGTAAGGCGGCCAACTGGGTCGGCGCGCTCATCATGTGGGCGACCGAGCAGCAGCCGTTCGTCATGGGCATCCTCGTGTCGGTCATCGTGGGCATCGCGCTCACGCTGCCGATCTCGTCGGCCGCCATCTGCGCGGCGCTCTCGCTCACGGGGCTCGCGGGCGGCGCGGCCGTGGCCGGCTGCTGCGCGAACATGGTGGGCTTCGCCGTGCTGAGCTTCCGCGAAAACGGCTGGGGCGGCCTAGTCAGTCAGGGACTCGGCACGAGCATGCTGCAGATGGGCAACATCGTGCGCAACCCGAAGATCTGGATCCCCGCCATCGTGACGTCGGCCATCACGGGCCCGATCGCCACGTGCGTCTTCAAGCTGCAGATGAACGGCGCGGCCGTCAACTCCGGCATGGGCACGTGCGGCCTGTGCGGCCCGATCGGTGTGTGGACCGGCTGGGTCGCACCGAGCGAGGCCGCCGTCGCCAACGGCGCCGTGGCCATCCAGCCCGGAGCGATGGACTGGATCGGACTCGTGATGGTCTGCTTTGTGCTCCCGGCCGTGATCTGCTGGGCGATCGGTCTGCTGTGCCGCCGCCTCGGCTGGATCCGCGAGGGTGACCTGAAGCTGGACTAAATCCCCGTACATACAAAACCCCGCACAGGACGGTGTCCCGTGCGGGGTTTTCTTTACATCCCAAAGAGCCGAATGCCCTTGACGAGCATCGGCAGCCCCAGCGTCACGACCAGCACGGCGCTGCCCTTGACGATGTATTTCATCCAGCCGCGCGGCAGAAACGACTGCAGCGCGCCGAACAGAAACAGCAGCGGCACCGTGCCGAGCGAGAACACCAGCATCACGAGCGCGCCGCGCGCGGCGCTGCCGCTGCTCATGGCGCAGAGCCACATGGCGCTGAGTGCGCCGCACGGCATGACGCCCGTGAGCAGGCCGATGATGAGCGGCCGGCCGGCAAAGCGGCGGCGCGTGCGCGCATTGAGGCTGCACGCACCGGGCAGCTCCGTCTCCGCCGAGCGCAGGCCCGGCAGGATGCCCGCCATGCGCAGGCCAATGAGCAGCACGAGCGCGCCCGCAACGGTAAAGACCATGCTCTTGATGTTCGGCGTGTAGGTGATGACCGCGCCGAGCGCGCCGCAGAGCGCGCCGACCGCCATGTACGACACGACGCGCCCGCCATTGTACGCAGCCGAGGCGATGAGCCCGCGCTTGCTGCGGCCGGTCACGCCGCGCGCGTCCGTCGTCTGCGCGAGCAGAATGCCGCCGCACATGCCGATGCAGTGCGTGCTCGTGAGCAGGCCGACGAGAAACACGAGACCGAGCGAGGCATTGTCCGCGAGCGCCGGGACTTTCACGAGCGCGAGCAGCTTCGGCAGCCCCCAGTAGAGCACGCCCACGAGCGCAAGACAGATCCCATCGACCACCACGCCGCCCATGCCGTGCGTGCCCGGCGGATAGCCGGCATTCGTGAGCACCTGTCGCAGCGTGTCCTCCGTGACGATGTTCGGATCATACGTGATCGTCACGCGGCCGCGCCAGTAGTGCGCCTGTGCGGAGACGACGCCGCGCGTGTGCAGCAGCGCATCCGCGATGGCATCCTCGCATGCCCGGCAGATCATGCCGGACACATTCAGCTCCAGAACCGTGGTCGTCATGGCCGCTCCCCCTTCGTTTCGTTCCCGCGCAGCGCACACAGCAGCACGCCGCCGGATGCACCGCACGCAAGCACCGCCGCCGCGGCCGGGCCGATCACCCCGCACGCAGCCAGCGGCAGACACACGGCATGATACGCCAGCAGCAGCCAGATGCCCCGGCGCACGGTGCGCGCCGTCCGCGCGGCCGACGCCTCCGCGCCGCGCGTGAGCAGCTCGCCCCGCTCGGCCGATCGGCCGATCTCTGCCGGCGCGGCGACACCCGCGGCCTGCCCGGCCGCGCCGGGACACGCGGCAGCCAGCACAGCGCACGTACAGGTCAGCGCGCGGGCCAGATCGCCCGGCTGCCGCCAGAAAAGCCATACGACGCCAACGCCGATCGCCAAAAGGACGAGCAGCGCAGTGAGGCGTGATGCCGCCCGCTCGAGCCGCACCTGCTCCGGTGTGCGCACGGTCTGTGCGCGCTGCAGGGCTGCGATCGTCCGCTGCAGCGCCGTCGCGTCGCCGATCGCCGTGGGCGTGATGAATGCGCTGCCCGCGCGGTTGAGCGTGCCGGCCAGAACTGCGTCCCCCACCGCCTTTTCCGCCGGCCGGGCTGCGCCCGTGAGGGCGGATGCATCGACCGTGCAGGTGCCGGAGCACACGACGCCGTCGACCGGGACACGCTCGCCCGGCAGAACGCACACCACGTCGCGCGGCGTGAGCGCGTCGGCGTCCACCTGCGTCCCCACGCCGCGGCGCACGACCGTCGCCGTGCGCGGGCGCAGATGCAGCAGCCGCCGCACCGGTGCGTGAAGCGCCCCGCGCACCAGCTGCGCCGCGTACTTCCCCGCCAGCAGCGCGCAGACGATGCCGCACGGCGCGGGAAAGCACGGCCGCAGGCCCGTGAAGGCCGCGTAGGCACTGTACGCAAACAGGATAAGCGCTGCGAGCAGACCGGGTGCGTCCGGCCCGAGACTGCCGCCGCGCAGCGCGCGCCACGTGCCGCGCCAGAGCGCTGCGCCCGCGCCGAAGAGCACCGCTGCCGCCAGCGCAAGCTGCACGAGCTCCGGCAGCCGCCACAGCATCAGCGCCGTGAGCAGCACGCCAAATCCCAACCGGCGCGCCAGCCGCTGGCGCGTCCGGCCCTGCTGGGCCTCCTCGCCGCCGCGCTGCGCCGTCAGCTCCGCGCCAGGGCCGAGCACCGCCGGGAGCACCGCAGCGTCCGTGCCGACCGGCCAGAGCGTCACCATGAAGGTATCGCCCGCGCGCGCAGCGCTGCGCACGCCGAACACCGCCCGCAGCCGCGCCTCCGCCCCGTCGTCCGCGCCCGGGCAGCGCAGCTCCGCCGTCTCGACCGGCACAGCAAAGCCCGCGCGCTGTACGCAGCGCGCGATCTCACCGAGGCCGACGGCCGCCTCGTCATACGTCAGGCGTGCGCAGCCGGCCGTGTCGCTCACGGACACCGCATGCACCCCCGGCAGCCCCCGCAGCGCGCGCACGATGCGCACCGCGCAGGCGCCGCAGTCCATGCCCGAGATGCGCAGGATCACGTCCGTCATTTTTGCCGCCGCCTTTCGTAATTTACCAACTGGTCAGTAAAAAAGATAGCACGCTGCCACAATTTTGTCAAGGCGCGGCGTGGATTTTCCCGGCCATTTGACGGACGTCGAAAATCGCAGTATAATCGAGACATCCCAGTAGCCCGGAGGCGACCAAGATGCCGATCATTGTCGACCGTGACCAGATCCGCATGGACATTCTCATGGCGTTTCAGCGCTGCATCGAGCGCAAGCCCATGATGAACGTGTCCCTGCGCGACATTGCAGCCGAGGCGGGCATGAGCCACGCCAAGCTGCTCAACTATTTCGAGAGCAAAAACGATCTCATCCTCGCGTATGTGCGCTATACGCGCGAATATATGAGCGAAAAGTGCAGCCAGTGGTTCGCCGGGCACGACCGCGCGGACTATGCCTCCAACCTCGCGTACATGAACGCTTTTATGGACTATGTGGCCAATGCCCCGGCGCACGAGCAGCGCCCGAACGCCACGACGCAGACCTATGTCCTCGCGCGCTACGACCCCGAGATCGGCCGGCTCGTGCAGGAGGAGTTCCGCGCGTGGCGCACGCTCATGGAGCAGTGCCTCATCCGCATCTACGGCGAGGAGGTCGGTATGCACGAGGCCGAGGCGATGATGATCCTCATCGCCGGCACGTTCATCTGCAACTACAATCAGGCGCTCACCGGCGAGATCAATGACAACATTCTCGGCTATCTCGGCAACCTGAACCGCTCCTGACACCGAAAAAAGTCATCCGCCTGACGGCAGCAGCCGTCAGGCGGATTTGCATAGGGGGGAAGGATGTGAAAAGGTATTACTCGAAGGATGTGAAAAGGTATTACTCGTTTGGGTGTGCATCACAGTAGTGATGATAGATATTCTCGATATACAGCGCAGCGTCGCGGCCGCGGCCCTCGGCGAGCATGGCAGTGATGCGCGTCTCCTGCTCGATGACCGTCTCCGGCCCCCAGAAGGTCACGCACCGCTCCCAGAGCACGCCGCTCACGTCCGCGAGGCTGTTCATGAGCAGTGGGAAGATGAGGTTGCCGCTCAGCTCGGTGATGGTCGTGTCAAACTTGCGCATCCACCGCGCGTAGGCAGCGATGCCCTCCCCCGCGGCGAGGGACGCGCGCAGCCCGTCGGTGATGGCGCGCAGCTGGTCGATATCGGCCGGCGTGCCGCGCTCGCCGAGCAGGATCATGGCGCCGCCCTCGATCGCGTCGCGCGCCTCGACGAGGGAGCTCTCGATGGCATGGTCGAACTGGCCGCCGTATTTCCCGAGGGCCATGAGCGTCTCAAAATTGCCGTGGCGGGCGTAGTCCTCGATGTAGTTGCCGCGGCGCGGCTCCATGCGCACGAAGCCCATGCGCTCGAGATCCTCGAGCCCGGTGTGTACCATCGAGCGGCTGATGTGCATCTGCTCGGACAGTTCGCGTTCCGACGGCAGCCGGTCGCCGACCCGGAGCTCACCGGAAAAGATCATGCCGATGACCTGATCGACGAACAGTTCCCGGAGCGTCGGGGCCTGAATCTGCTGAAATCCCATCAGACCTTCTCGTCGACCTTGCGGTGGTCGTAGAGCTTATCCAGCAGCGGGCGCACCAGGAAATAGATCGCCTTGTTATCGAGATTGAACCAGTAGATAAGCATGCTCCCCACCCAGACACCGGCCGCGCCGAGGAGCAGCTTTGGCAGCAGTTTTTTCATCGTCATTTCCTCCTGTTTACCAGCCCTCGTAGTCGTCATACTGCAGCAGGGACGCATCGAGCGGCTCGGCCTGCATGACGGAGTACATGTAGTCGTTGACCTGCTGGCGGATGTCGGCACGGGAGATGGTGCGGTGGTCGAACATATCGTTCGAGACCACCATGAGCTTCGTCGTCCGCTCCTTCGCCTGATCGAGGATGACACCCGTGAGACCGAGCGCGCCCTTGCAGGTGATGTCATCGTGCAGGATGACCATGTCGCAGTGGAACTTCTCCGCCTCGTCCCAGAACTCCACGAGGTGCTGCCAGCCGCCGGTCAGGTGGCGGCGCATGACGCCGGTCTCGTAGTTGCGGGCGATGCCGTCAAGGATGGTTTCCTCGTCGGTCGTGTCGATGATGACGTTGCCGGAGAACAGGTCCATGCCCGCGATCATCAGAATGCCCCAGCAGTTATACAGCCAGTTCGGGAACTGCAGCCAGTAGCACGGCGGACCGCCCCATGTGAGGGCGCGGTAGCGCGTCTTGGGGAAACAGTTGGTCTTGCTCTCGTACGCCTGCTCGAGGATGCGCATGACCTTGTGCTCGGTCTTCATGACCTCGGGATTCCGGCCGCCGGAGAACGCATAGTAAAAGGTGTGGAACAGTGCCGGGACCGCGAGCGCGGCGGCAGTGTAGGGCGAGGCCATGAAGCCCCACTTCTCCTGCTCGTTGCGCACCTCGTCGTTGTGCTTTTCCATGATGGCGCGGCAGGCGTCCCAGTCATAGGTCTCGCCCGTGTGCCGCTCGACAAAGTCGATGATGCGGCGCAAGGACTCGCGGGCATACTTGCGCGTGTGCGGGTCGTCCCAGCGCATGGGGATGGCAGCCGGGAGCGTATCCACGTCGAGGTGGCGCTCGATGAGCTGGCTGTTCATGGTCGACGAGTCACACGGGGCGTTATTCGAGATGCAGCAGGCGCCGATCTTCGGAAACTCATCGAGCAGTGCGACGCCGGCGGCATTGTTCGACAGGCGGCAGGAATCCGCCGGCAGGCCGACGCTCTCCATGGCGTCGATATAATACGGGTTTGCGCCCTGATCCATGTAGCACAGCAGCAGCCCCTGGAACGGCTCGAGCTGCGCGGGGCGCAGGTTCTTGAAGCCGGCGAGGATCTCCGGGCACATGGTCTGCTCGAGCACGACCTGCGTGCGGCCGAAGGTATTGTCACCGAAGCGGCGGTCGCCCATCATCATCTCGGCGATGGAGGTCGTCGAGCCCTTCATGATCGTGTTGAGGTACAGGCGCGCCACGCGCAGCGCCGGGCCGCGCAGGCCCTCGACGCAGCGATCGATCATGTTCAGCGCCGCGAGGTACGAGCCCAGCCAGCGGTAGGTCAGCATACCGCGCGCGATGCGCACCGGGCTCTTGGCCACAAAGCCGCCCATAATGCCGAGCACCTTGACCCACTCGACATAGTCGTACCAGGTATCCTTCAGACCGCGCCACTCGCGGTGCTTTGCAAGATTGCTGCCGGGCAGAAAACGATCCCCGGCGCCTTTGACCTTCTTGTCCGCCATCACAGTTTCCCTCCCTGAATGTGCTTGATCTCGAGACTCTCCACAAACGCCTGAATGCGCGTGCGCAGCTGACCGGCGCCGGCGAGGGTGTACTCCTTCTCGATGCCGACGGTCGGGATGCCCAGCTCCTCCTGCAGGATGTGCACGCCGAGCACGCGCTCATAGCTCCAGAACTCGCAGAACTTCATCTGCTCGTAGAGCACGCCGTCGGCGCCGTATTCCCGGCACAGGTCGCGGATGTAGGTGCGGCGGCCGTCGGAGCGCTCCCGCTCCATGAAGCGCGGGCACTGGCTCGTGCGCAGATAGTGGCGGGCAACGGCGCGCAGCGGCGTCTCCCCGTCGAGAATTTCGATCTGCTCGCGGCCGGGCAGACTGCCGTAGCAGTAGCGGTCAGCCACGACCATCGCGCCGCAGTCCTCGATGAGCTTCGTGAACGCGGGGTCGTCGATCTCGCTGCCGGTCACGACCAGACGCACACGGAACCACGGCTGCGTGTCCGGCTTGCGGCGCTTGAGCTCGGTGAGCGTCTGCTTGAGGTACGGCAGGATGCGCTTGTGCGGGCACACCTGACTCACGAGCTGCAGCACGTGAAATTCATAGCCCGTGATGACGGGGTTCGCCGCCTTGCGCAGGTCGCCGATCTCGGTCATGACGCGGGAAATTTCGTTGTGGTCGCGGATCGCCGCACGGATCGCCTTATCGGAGATGTCAATACCGTAGGTCTCGTGCAGCGGCTCGAGCACGTGCACGCGCAGCTGCTCCTCATAGTGATCGACGGCGAAGTCCTCGTCCGAGAACGGCACGTCCATCATGCTCATGAAAAACTGCGGGTTTTTCTCCTTCACAAGGCCGAGAATCTCGAAATGCTCGTGACCGCGGTGCATCATCTGGCACGTCTCGGACGAGAGCAGCGCGTCGAGATAGTCATAACCGCCCTCGATGCCGCGCTCGAGGATGCTGCGGGTGTAAGAGCAGATCTTGCTCGACATGTAGTACGTGCCCACGTCGATGCTGCCGGTGTTCGGCGCACGCAGGCGGCTTGAGAAGCAGCCGGGCAGGTTCAGCAGCGTCTCCGGCACAAAGTAACAGGTGTAGCCCAGGGCGTGTTCCCCCTCCGCCTTGGCCTGCTGTACCAGCTCGTTGTTGGCCTCCTGCAGCAGATTCTCAAAATAGATCAGATGCTTCAGGTCTTTCATGGTTTGCTTCCACCTCTCACAGTTCGTCGCGGGTCTCCGGTCTTACATCTGGTTCGACCAGAAGCCTTTTGAACCAAAGATAGCATAATTTTTGACAATGTGCAACTGGTTTTCGTCCACTGTCCCATTTTTTATCGCTTATCACAACGTATCTGGTCAGACCACGACCAGAGGCTGCCAACAAACCGGACAGTTTTTGCACTTTTCCGAACAACGATTGACAAGGCAGGGCGTCAGATTATAATATGGTATGGTTTGCCTCACAACAACGCCAAAGGAGTTACACAATACATGAACAGAATCTATGTCACCGGCCACCGGAATCCGGACACGGACTCCATCGCGGCCGCCATTTCCTATGCCGCACTGCGCAACGCGCTCGGCAACCGGGATTACGTGGCCGCACATCTCGGCCACATCAGCGATGAGACGAAGCGTCTGCTCGATCGCTTCGGCTTTCAGGAGCCGGTCACGATCAGCAACGTCCGCACACAGGTGCGCGATCTGGACTTTGACACGCCGCCGGCGCTCAACTCCAGCGTCACGATGGACCGCGCCTGGCACATCATGCGCGACCAGGACATCTCCGCCATGCCCATCATCAACGAGGACGGCACGCTCTACGGTATGCTCTCCGCCGGCGATATCGCGGCCTACAGCATGCGCACGATCAGCGACCGGCACGTGGACGCGCTGCCGCTGTTCAACCTCCTGAGCGTCATCGAGGGACGCATCCTCAACGACGGCGCCGAGCAGGTCGACCGCGTGTCCGGCGTGGTGACGATCGCCCTGCCGCAGAGCTGCGACAACCTGCTCTTCTCCGACCCCGACAGCATCATTCTCTGCGGCAACCAGCCGGATATGATCCGCCGCGCGCTCGACATCGGCGTGCAGTGCATCATCCTCTGCCAGACCGACGTCGACCCCGCGTGGCTTGAAAACGCCGGCAAGACCTGTGTCATCTCCACTCCGCTCGATGCCAGCCGCGTGGCGCGGCTGGTGTATCAGGCGATCCCGATCTCCCGCCCGTGCAACACGGAGGATCTGGTCAGCTTCCACCTCGACGATTACATCGACGACGTGCGTGAGGTCGTGCTCGAGAGCCGCTACCGCTGCTACCCCGTGCTCGACGAGAACGAAAAGGTCGTCGGCACGCTCTCGCGCTATCACCTGCTGCGTCCGCGGCGCAAGCGCGTCGTACTCGTCGACCACAACGAGATGGCGCAGGCCGTGCCCGGACTCGAGCAGGCCGAGATCCTCGAGATCATCGACCACCACCGTCTGGCCGACATTCAGACCACGCAGCCCATCCGCGTGCGCAACGAGCCCGTCGGCAGCACGACGACCATCATCACCAACATGTATCAGGAGCACGGCGTCATGCCGTCGCCGAACATGGCGGGTCTGATGGCAGGCGCGATCTTGTCCGACACGGTCATGTTCAAGTCCCCCACGTGCACGAAACGCGACATCGCCATGGCAGAGCGTCTGGCCCGCATCGCCAACGTCTCGCTCAAGGAGCTGGGCAACCTGCTCTTTGCCGCCTCGAGCGCGGGCGACAAGTCGGCCGACGAGCTGTGCTTCACTGACTTCAAGGAGTTCCACATCGCCGACCACTATCTCGGCGTCGGTCAGGTCACGTCGCTCGACTCGGCCGCGGTGCTCGAGCGCAAGGACGAGCTGCTGGCCGTCATGGCCACAAAGCTCGAGCAGCAGCACTATGACATGATCGCACTCATGGTCACGGACGTGCTCATGGAGGGCACGAACCTGCTCTACATCGGCAGTGACGACACGATCCGCTCTGCCTTCTCGGTCGAGCCGAAGGACAACGCCGTGTTCCTGCCCGGCGTGATGAGCCGCAAAAAGCAGATCATCCCTATGCTGACCGCCCTCTGGGGCTGAGGCCGCATATACAAAAAAAGTCCGCACAGGCACTGCCTGTGCGGACTTTTTTTGATTCAATCCGTCATGCGCACGATGCGGTAATACGTGCGCGCCGTGAGCAGGTACACAAAGGTGTACAGCAGCGCAAAGACGCCGAACGTTCCGAGCGTGCACAGCAAAAACAGATGCACGTTTTGCAGCCCGAAGGCAAACACGATCTGCTTGATGAGCGGAAATGCGAACGCGATGTGGATCGCCGCCGTCACAAGCGGCAGGAAGAACATGAGCAGCACCTGCGTGCGGATGGTCGCCTTGACCTCCTTCGGCGTCATGCCGACCTGCTGCATGATGCGGAAGCGCCCGCGGTCGTCATAGCCCTCGGAGACCTGCTTGTAGTAGATGATGAGCACCGTCGCAAACAGGAACACGAACCCGAGGAAAAAGCCGAGGAACAAAAAGCCGCCGTACGTGCTGCGCAGCGTGGGATAGCCATCGGCGCGCATATCGGTCGTGTATTGCACGTTCGCCGCCTCGGCAGCAGACTCAAACGCGGGGTCGCAGAGTAGTGCGTGCAGCGCGTCGAGCTGCTCGTCGTCCGTGCCGGAGAGGTCGAACTGGTACGTGTAGTTGAGCATGCTACGGGTGCCGCCGTGCTCGCTGGTGTAGGCGTTTTGCTGCGCGCGCAGCTCGAGCATCTCCGTGAGATCCGGCACGACCAGATACAGTGTGTGCAGACCCATGATGGAGCTGCCGCTGACGAGCGAGAAGCTATCGAGCGGCCGCAGCCGCAGCGTATCGCCGCCGAGCGTGAGCGTGTCGCCAAAGGCTGCGCCGTCCGTCCATGCGAGCGCCTCGCCGGGCGAGAGCGTCACCTGCTCGCCGGTCAGGTCGGCATAGCCCTCCGTGTCCAGAACCATGACGGCGTATTCATCGGCGCTCGAACCGGTGAGCTGTTCGCTCGTGAGATCAAGCGCATCGCCGCTGCGCTGCGCGGAAAATCGGACGGTGCGATAGCCGTGCACGTTGCTCTGCGTGAGCCCCGTGCGCGTCATGGTGTCATCCACCACCTGCAAAACCGGCGCGACGTCCGGCACCGTGTTCGTCCGGGTGTCGGTCATGAGCGTGAGCGTCATATCCTGCGGCCAGCGCACGTCGGCGTAGGCATCCAGCCCCTTGTACAGGCTCACCGTGGTCGAGACCGTCACGAGCACCATCGTCGAGAGGATGCAGATGCTCGCAAGGCCGGCCGCGTTGCGGCTCATGCGGTAGATGAGGCCGGAGACGGTGGCAAAGTGGCTGGTTTTATAGTAGTAGCGCCGGTTTTTGCGCAGCGCCTTGAGCACGACGACGCTCAGCGCGATAAACGTGAGATACGTGCCGATGATGACAAGGATGACCGCCGGGAAGAAATTCTGGATGGCGTACAAGGCCACGTTTGTGCGCAGGGAAATGAGATAGCCCGCGGCAAGGCACACCGCGCCGAGCAGTGCGAGGATCCACTTGCTGCGCGGCTCGCGCTCGCCCTCGCTGCCGGCGCGCAGCAGCTGCACGGGGTTCGACAGATGGATGATGCGGATGGTATTGAGCAGGAGCAGCAAAAACAGCGCGCCGAAAAACACCACCGTATAGCCGATGCTCATCAGTCTGATGTTCAGCCCGAACGTGGCCTCCCCGCCGATGAGCCGCACGAGCACGAGCTGCAGGAGCTTGGAGAACACACCCGCCGCCACGAGGCCAAAAAACAGCGCCATGGCCGCCGTGTACAGCGACTCCCAGAAGAGCACGTAGGAGATGTGGCGCTTTTCCATGCCGAGGATGTTGTAGATGGCAAACTCACGCTTGCGCTGCTTGGTGAAGGTGCTGTTCGTATAAAAGAGGATGATGGCGGAAAACAGCGCCATGATGAACACGCCGAAACCGAGCACCTGACTGACGCTGCCGCCGTGCTGCATCTGACCGAGATAGGGATCGCTCGCAAGCGTGAGCATGATGCAAAACAGCGCCACGATCACGATGCAGGCCAGCAGATACGGCAGGTAGAACCGGCGGTTTTTCTTCAGATTCGTCGCCGCCAGACGCGGGTAGAGATTACGCATGGTGCTCACCGCCCGTTGCCAGCATCGTGAGCGTGTCGGAGATCTTCTGATAGAGCTGCTCATCCGTGCTCTCGCCGCGATAGATCTCGTGGAACACCTCGCCGTCCTTGATGAACAGCACGCGCGAGGCGTGGCTGGCCGCCTTGACCGAGTGCGTGACCATGAGGATGGTCTGACCGCCGCGGTTGACATCCTCAAACAGGCGCAGCAGCTCGTCCGTCGCGCGCGAATCGAGCGCACCGGTCGGCTCGTCGGCGAGCACGAGCTTCGGCTGCGTGATGAGCGCACGGGCGACGGCTACACGCTGCTTCTGGCCGCCGGAGAGCTCATACGGGAACTTCTGCAGCAGCTCGGCAATGCCAAGCTGCCGGGCGATGGGCGCAAGGCGCGCGGCCATCTCCGGATACGCCTTGCCTGCGAGCACGAGCGGCAGGAAAATGTTATCCTGCACGGAGAACGTATCGAGCAGGTTGAACTCCTGAAACACGAAGCCGAGCTGCGAGCGGCGAAACGCCGCGATCTCCCGCTCGGGGATGGTGCTCAGCGGCCGGCCGTCGAGCACGACCTCGCCACCGGTGGGCTTATCGAGCGCGGCAAGAATGTTGAGCAGCGTCGTTTTGCCGCTGCCGCTCTCGCCCATGATGGCGACGTACTCGCCCTTCTCGACCGTGAAATTCACGTCCGTGAGCGCCTGCACCTTCGTGCCGCCGAAGCGGGTGGTGTAAATTTTCTGAACATGACGAACTTCCAAAAACGACATGACCGTTACCTCCTGTGTAATGACAGGCTCAGTATAAACCGCCGGGGAAATGGCTGCCATGCATCTGGCTTACATTTTCCCGGCGGAAACTTACGATTCTGTAAGGCTCACTCGACCTCGAGCGCGTCCTGCTGCAGGCCGATGCGCACCGTCGTGCCCTCGCCGACGGTCGAGGTGATGGCGATCGTGTGGCCGAGCTTTTCAAGGATGCGGCGGCAGAGATACAGGCCGATGCCGGTCGCGCGCTTGTCCGTGCGGCCGTTGCAGCCGGTGAAGCCCTTTTCAAACACGCGCGGCAGGTCCTCCGGCGCAATGCCGATGCCCGTGTCGCGGATGCAGAGCGTTTTCGGCGCCTCGAGCGTGATGGACACTGACCCGCTGCGGGTGTACTTGAGCGCGTTGGAGAGCACCTGCTCGATGACGAACAGCAGCCACTTCTCATCCGTGATGACGCTGACGTTCAGCGGCGTATACTCCAGACGCAGCTTGCGCCGGATGAACTGCGAGGCATACTTGCGCACCACCTGCCGGACGATATCGTCGAGCGCGTAGTTGCGGATGACATAGTCCGACGACGGGCTCTCGAGCCGCAGGTAGCCGAGCACCATCTCCACATACTGCTCCACGCTCTGCACCTGCTCGAGCAGGGCGCGCTGCTCGTCCGTGTCCGCGTCCTGCAGCAGCAGACGCATGGCGGCGATGGGCGTCTTGATCTGGTGCGCCCAAACGGTGTAGTACTCAACCAGGTCCTGATAGCCCTGCTGGCTGCGCGTCAGCTGTGCGCGGCGGTCGGCATCGAGCGCGCGCACGAGCGCCTGATACTGCGCCTCGAGCGCACCGTCCGGCTCGGGCAGCTGCTCGGTGCTGAGCGTGATCTCCTGCTCCAGCCGCCGCAGCAGGCGCAGGCGCACGGCAAAGCGCCGGTAATCGACCGCAAGCCAGACCAGCAGCAAAAACAGACACACGAGCGCCGCATACCCCACCGCGCCCAGCGGCAGCCGGTAGAGCCAGAATATGAATGCGAACACGGCCGTGTAGACCGCGAGTGCGATCACGACCTTGCGGTTTTCCCGCACATAGGCACCAAACATATCTTGTCTTGCCCCCTCACTCGATGAGATAGCCGAGGCCCTTTTTCGTCGTGATATAATCCGACAGGCCGGCGGCCTCAAGCTTGCGGCGCAGACGGGCGATGTTGACCGTGAGCGTGTTTTCGTCCACGAAGCTGTCCGTCTCCCAGAGCTTTTCCATGAGCGTCTCGCGGCTGACGACGCTGCCCTTGCGCTCGAGGAGCGTCTGCAGGATGCGGTAGTCGTTTTTCGTCAGCTCGATGCGCTGCCCCTGATACATCAGGCTCGCATCCGCCGTGTTGAGCACGGCGCCGCGATGCTCGAGCGTGGGCGCGGGCGCGGCAAAATCATACGTACGGCGCAAGATCGCCTGGATCTTCGCCAGCAGCACGTTCAGATCAAAGGGCTTGGCGATGAAATCATCCCCGCCCATGTTCATGGCCATGACGATGTTCATATTGTCCGACGCTGAGGAGATGAACACGACCGGCACGTTCGACACGCGCCGCAGCTCCTGACACCAGTGGTAGCCGTTATAAAACGGGAGCGTGATGTCCAGCAGCACAAGCTGCGGATCGAACGCCGTGCACTCGGCGAGCACATTGCGGAAATCCTCCGCGCAGCGTACGTCAAAGCCCCACGTCGTCAGGTGCTTTTGCAGCGCGGCGGCAATGGCCGCGTCGTCCTCCACGATAAAAATGCGATGCATACGATCACCCCAAAAAGAAAATAGCAGGTACCGTTCGTACCTGCTATTTTACGATACTTTGCCGTCGATTGCAACGGCCGTGTCAATCCCGGCGGCGGTTGCCGTAGAGAATAATCAGCCGCAGCAGCTGCGCGAACGACACCAGCAGCGCCGCGACATACGTCATGGCAGCCGCCCGCAGCACGCTGCGCGCACCGCGCAGCTCATCGTCCGTGAGCAGGTTGCGCGACTCGATGGCGGCCAGCGCGCGGCGCGAGGCGTTGAACTCCACCGGCAGCGTCGCCAGCTGGAACACCGTCACGAGGCCGAAAAGCAGAATGCCCGCCCAGACGAGCACCGACCAGTTGAAGATCAGCCCCGCGATGAGCAGCGGCCACGAGAGATTGGAGCCGATGCGCGTGGCCGGGATGATGGCCGCGCGGATGCGGATGGGCGCGTAATCGGTCGCGTACTGCACGGCGTGGCCCGCCTCGTGTGCCGCGACGCCGACGGCCGCGATCGACGCGACGCCGTAGACCTCGTCCGAGAGGCGGATAACCTTCGCCTGCGGGTCGAAGTGGTCGGTGAGCTTGCCCGAGATGTGCTCGATGCGCACATCCGTGATACCGTTGGCCTGCAGGATGCGCTGCGCCGCCTGTGCGCCGGTCAGCCCGCTCGTGCAGCGCACGCGCGCATAGCGCGAAAACGCGCTCTTGACCTGGATCTGCGCGATGAGCGCGATGAGCAGCGCCGGCACGACCAGCACCAGATACGTCATATCAAAGCCATAATAATAACCGTTGTACATGGCAGTCATCCTTTCTGATTCGTGCTGCTATTGTACCGCCAAAGCGTGCGCACGTCAACCGGGACAAGCATTTGCATATTGTGTGGTTTTTTCCCCGAAAAAATATCCCCCCACCGGGCTTGCGCGGCAGTCGTTTTTTGTTATACTTGTGTCAAATACACGATAAAGAGTATGGGCGATCCGATCATGATTGATGCACACGACATTCGATTTTCCTACGACGGGCCAGGCGGCCGCCGCTCCCTCAACGGCGCGCAGCTGCACGTCGCCCCCGGCGAGTTTGTGGCCGTGCTCGGGCACAACGGCTGCGGCAAATCCACGCTCGTCAAGCACTTCAACGCCCTGCTGCCGCTGCAGCACGGCACGCTGACCGTCGACGGCATGGACGCTGCCGACCCCGCCAACCGCTGGGCGCTGCGGCGCAAGGTCGGCATGGTGTTTCAGAATCCGGACAACCAGTTCGTGTCCACGATCGTGGGCGAGGACGTGGCCTTCGGGCTGGAAAACTACGGCGTGCCGGAAGACGAGATCCCCGCGCGCGTGGCCGCGGCGCTCGCCGCCGTGGACATGGCAGGCTATGAAAACCGCGCGACGCACACGCTCTCCGGCGGGCAGAAGCAGCGTGTGGCGCTGGCCGGCGTGCTGGCCCTGTCGCCGGACATTCTGGTGTTCGACGAGGCCACCGCCATGCTCGACCCCGACGGCCGGCAGGAGGTGCTGCGCACGATCCACCGCCTGCACACGCAGCAGCGCAAGACCGTCGTCATGATTACACATTATATTGAAGAAGCCATCGGCGCCGACCGCGTCTATCTCATCCACAACGGCAAAATGATCGCCGACGGCACGGCGCGCGAGATGCTCACGCAGCCGGAGCTGCTGGCCGCGGCAGGGCTCACGCCGCCGATGCCGGTGCAGATGTACTACGACCTGAAGCAGGCCGGGATCGTGCTCGCCCGCTGCCCGCTGACGCTCGAGGAGCTTGCGGAGGAACTATGCCGATCACAGTAACGAATCTGACGTGTGTCTACGGCGCGGGGACACCCTTTGAGACCACTGCGCTGCGCGATGTGTCCGTCACGGTCGAAAACGGCAGCTTCGTCGGCATCCTCGGCCGCACCGGCTGCGGCAAGTCCACGCTCATCCAGATCATGGCCGGCCTGCTCACGCCGACGGCCGGCACCGTCATGCTCGACGGGCAGGACATCCACGCCCGCCGCTATGACCGCAGCATCCTGCGGCGCAAGGTCGGCATCGTGTTCCAGTACCCGGAGTGCCAGCTCTTTGAGACGACCGTGGAAAAGGACGTGGCCTTCGGCCTGAAGCACAGCGGCCTGAGCGCCGCCGAAAAGCAGGCGCGCGTGCGCTGGGCGCTCGAGACCGTGGGCTTCTCGTTCGAGAAAGTCCACGACCAGCCGCCGATGGGCCTCTCCGGCGGGGAGAAGCGGCGCGTGGCCATCGCGGGCGTGCTGGCGGCGAAGCCGGAGTATCTGATTCTCGACGAGCCGATCGCGGGGCTCGATCCGCTCGGCCGCGAGGCGTTTTTGCGGCTCATCACCGAGCTCAACCGCGGCGGCATGACCATCCTCATGGTCTCGCACAACGCCGACTGTCTGGGCGCGTATGCCCGGCGGCTGCTCGTGCTGGAGGATGGGCAGCTCGTGCGCGACGGCACGCCGGAGGGGATCTACGCCGACCTCGACTGGATGCGCGCGCACCGGCTGGGCGTGCCGCAGAGCCGCACCGCCGCCGCCCTGCTCCGGCAGGGCGGGCTGGACATTCCGCAGGACATCGCAAGCTATGACGCGCTGCTCGCGGCCGTGCTGCGCGCGAAGGGCGGTGGCCGCCCATGAGAGAACACCTGACCGGGCAGTTCACTCCCGGCACCTCGATCCTGCACCGGCTGGACGCGCGGGCAAAGTTTTTCGGCTTTCTCATCCTTATCGCCGCCACCGTGTGCACGGACGCCTGGCTCGGCTATGCGCTGCTGCTCGCCGTCACGGCCGCCGTCGTGGCCATTTGCGGCCTGCCGCTGCGCACCGCGCTCGCATCCGTGGCGCGCATGGGCTGGTTTTTCCTGCTCATCTTTGTGATGAACGCCCTGTTTTTCGCCACCGACGACGCCATCTGGCACTGGTGGATCCTCACGCTGTCCGTGCCCGGCATCGTGCAGGGCGCGCAGGTGACGGTGCGGCTCGCGCTCATCCTCGTGATGAGCAACGTGCTCACGTGCACGACGCCGCCGCTCGAGATCACCGGCGCGATCCAGACGCTGCTCAGCCCGCTGCGGCTCGTGCGGCTGCCGGTCGAGGACATTGCGATGATCCTGTCCGTCGCCGTGCAGTTCATCCCGACGCTGCTCGAGGAGACCGACACCATCCGCAAGGCGCAGATCGCGCGCGGCGCGCGCTTTGAAAGCCGCCGCCTACACGAGCGCGCACAGGCCATGCTGCCGCTGATCGTGCCGATCTTTCTCAGCGCCTTCAAGCGTGCCGACGAGCTCGCCATGGCCATGGAGGCGCGCGGCTACCGCGGCGCGCACGGCCGCACCCGAAAAAAGTCCGTTCCCCTGCCCCTGAGCGGCTGGGGCGCGCTTGCGCTGTGCGCCATCGTGTGCGCAGCGGAAATACTCCTGTAAATCCAAAATCAGAAAGGAACCGAAGTCCGATGCAAACCATGTCTACCGTCAAAAAATCCATCATCACCGCCGTGTGCATCGCCCTGTGCTATGTGCTGCCGCTGCTGTTTCACGGCATTCAAGGCGCCGGCCAGATCTTCTGCCCGATGCACATCCCCGTCTTTCTGTGCGGCCTCGTGTGCGGCTGGCAGTTCGGCCTGCTGTGCGGTCTGGCCGGCCCCGCGCTCTCGAGCGCACTGTGCGGCATGCCCCCGGTGAGCATTCTGCCGTCGATGATGATCGAGCTGGCCGTCTACGGCCTGATCGCCGGCATCATGATGCGCTGCGTGCGCACGCGCCACGTGTACGCCGACCTCTACATCAGCCTCATCGTCGCCATCGTCGCCGGCCGCGTCGTCAACGGTCTGGTCAATGCGCTCATCTTCGCGCGCGGCAGCTACTCCATGGCCACGTGGGTCGCGGGCTCCGTCGTCAAGAGCTGGCCCGGCACCGTCATCCAACTCGTGTTCATTCCGAGCATCGTGTTCGCGCTCATGAAGGCACGCCTCATCCCCGAGCGCTACCCGAAGGAGGTGCCTGCCGATGATTGAACGCAGTGACGTCATTTCGTTTTTCGACCGCTGCGCCCCGGACTGGGACGCGGAAATGATCCGCAACGAGCCGGTCATCCGCACCATTCTCGACAATGCGGACATCCGCGCGGGCGTGGACGTGCTCGACGTGGCCTGCGGAACGGGCGTGCTCTTCCCGGACTATCTGGCGCGGGACGTGCACAGCGTCACCGGTGTGGACATTGCCCCGGAAATGGCCCGGCGCGCCGCCGAAAAGTTCCCGGATGCGCGCGTGACCGTGCTCTGCGGCGACATTGAGACCGTGCCGCTCCCGCAGCAGTTTGACCGCTGCATGGTCTACAATGCTTTCCCGCACTTTCCCGATCCGGCGCGCCTGATCGCGCATCTGGCGACGCTGCTCAAGCCAGGCGGCCGCCTGTCCGTCGCGCACGGCATGAGCCGCGCCATGCTCGACCGGCATCACGCGGGCGCGGCCAGCACGGTCTCTGTCTCCCTCATCAGCGAGACGGAGCTCGCCGCGCTCATGGCCCCGTATTTCGACGTGGACGTCGTCATCTCAGACGACCGGATGTATCAGGTCTGCGGCACAAAAAAATAAAAGAATCCCTTCCCTCTTCTTTCCCCAAAGCGCAAACGCCCCCGAACCAAAGTTCGGGGGCGTTGAGCGTATCAAAAAGCCTCGCAGAGTTTACCGCCCGCCGGCGGCGCACAAATTCTGCGCGCAGCAGACTGCAAGCCTTTTGTCGGAAAACCCCTGCGGTTTTCCGGCAGTCAAAACACCCCCGAACCGAAGTTCGGGGGTGCTGCTGTTTTGTGTGTTATTTGCCGATGAATGTGCTGAGAATCTTGGCCATCTCGGCACGGGTCGTCCCGGCGTTCGGGGCAAGGATCGTGTCGCTGCGGCCGCGGATGAGCTGTGCGGCGTTCGCCCACTGCATCTCCGCCAGCGCCCAGGACGGGATCTCCGCCGCGTCCGCATACGCGGACAGATCCGCGCGCTGCGTCGTGTCGCGTCCGGCAAGCTTCGCGTACCCGCACAGCATGACCGCTGCCTGTGCGCGCGTGGCCGGCGCGTTCGGCCGGAACGTGCCGTCGCCGAAGCCGCTGACGATGCCGTTGGCCGCCGCCCAGATCACGGCGTTCGTGTACCACTGACCGGCCGGAACGTCCGTGAACGGGTTATCCGCCGTCACATCCGGTTCGTCCGCCAAGCGGTAGAGGACGGTCACGAGCATGGCGCGGCTGAGCGCCTGGTTCGGCGCAAAGCGCGTGTCGCTCACGCCGAGCATGAGGCCGCGGTTATACACGCGCTTGATCGCGCTGTACGCCCAGTGGTTGTTTACATCGGTAAACGGCAGGAACAGCCCCGGCTCGTCCATATAGTTGGCAGTGAAGATCACCTCGATCACGTCGCCGTCCGAGAGCTGATAATCGCTCATGGCAACGTCCGGGAACTCCCCGTTGACGCGGAAGATCCAGCCGGAATTTTGTCCCTTGCTGAACTCGGCCACGCGCGTGCCGTTGGGGTGGGTGATCGCCTGCACATAGCTTCCCTTCGCCTCATAGGTGTAGCCGTTGGCCGTGAGCACCTGCCGGAACACGTCCATCGCCGTCGTGCCCTCGGGCTGGTCGTAGACGACGGTCGGCTGGATCCACATTTCGGTGTCCGTGTGCAGTTGGAAGGTGACGGTGCTGGTCGTGACCTGCGGCTCGTCGCTCGTGGGTGCGGTGCCGCGCACGATCAGGCGCGCGGAAACGGCCTGATGGCTCAGCGCCTGGAAATCGGCGTTGTCCGGGTAACGCGCGGCGTACTTGCCGAGCGTCTCGCTCGAGAGCTCGCTGACGATCGTGACGGCCTTGTGCTCCGTCGCGCGCGTTACGAGCAGGTTTTCGTGGCTGATGACGGCCGGATTCGTCGAGCGGAACAGACGCCACCGCTCACTTGCCTGCCAGCCCGGCAGCTCCGAGGGGACGATGCCGTGGTTCGCCTGATCGTCAACGTCGTACACCCAGACGAGCTGGCCGTCGGCGTTCAGATACACCTCGCGGAAGGCGTGCAGATTGCCGGTGATGTGGTCGGGATCGGGATTGCCGTTGCGGATGCCGTCAAAGTAATGCGCCTTGACCTCGGCCATGAGCGCGAGCTCGTCGTCGATCTCCTGCTGCGTGAGCGGCTGGACAGCGATGACAAAGTCGCGCGAGACGGAGATACCGGTCTCCTTATCCTTGATCGTCACGGTGACGGTGACGTCCTTTGCATCCTCGCCGGGCAGCGGACGGTAGACCTCCACGCGCGCGGCGTTGTTCACGCCGGGAGGCACGATGGTGTCCGCATCGCTGCTCGTGATGATGACCGGGGTATACTTGCCGTCCACGCCGAAATCGCGCGTGTTCGGGAAGTGGATGTCGTTGGCGGCGATGTACTTGCCGTCGCGCTCCTCCAGGACCTCGCCGGTCACGGCATCGCGCAGGCCGCCATAGGCGGCAAAGCCCGCGTCGAGCTTGGCCTGAAGCTGCTCGCGCAGCGTCGCCTGCGATTCCTGCGAGGCGGCCACCGTCACGGTAAAGGCCTTCGTCAGCGTCAGTCCCTCAATGCTGTTGCAGACGATGGACGCCGTGAGCGTCACCTGCTGGTCTGCCGCGGTGCGGGTGAGCGTCGTGGCGTAGGGCGCGTAGTACGGCGTGTAGGGTGCCGAGCCGACCTTGACGATCTGGTCGTTGGCGCTCGTCCAGGTGACGGTCGCCCAGGTGTTGAAGTTGTCGTACTTGCTGTAATCGACCTGCGACGGGTCGATGCCTTCCTTGACCGGGTAGCGCGGCAGCGTCAGAGACGTGACCGGCTCGGTCGGGAGCGTGATGCGATCCAGCTCCGCCTGCAGCACGGCCTGCGCGCGCGCCAGATCCCAGGTGATGTGCACATAGACTTCTTTTTCCACGCTGGCGCCGTCCAGACTGAGGACAAACGTCGCGTAGAAATAGCTGCTGCGGCTGCTCATGCCGGCATCGAAGTAATAATGGATCGTGCCGTCGGCGTCAATGGAGGCCTTCGCGTCGCCCGCGGCGGCCTTGACCGTGACGGTCACATCGTCGTAGCCCTTGGACGCCAGCAGCGCGGCAAGGGCGTCGGCCGCGTTCGTATCCTTGCCGTAGGCCGGCTCAAACGTTTTGCCCAGCGTCTGCGCCGCCTGCGCAAGGCGCGCCTCGGCCGCGGCGGCCGCAGCCGAATAGACCGTGAGCGTATAGTCGCGCGTCTTTACCGTACCGTCGGTGTCCGTAACCGTGGCGGTGAGCGTCACGGTCTGCACGCCGGAGGCCGGCAGCGTGACCGTGCCGTCGGCAGCCAGCACCGCCGGGGCGCTGCTGGTATAGGTGATCGTATAGCCGTCACCGCTCGTGGGCAGCGTGAGCGCATCCGCGGTGCGGATGGTGCCGTCGGCCGGCAGCGCGGCTGCGACCGCGTCAAACGCGATGCCGAAAGCATCCTTCGTCCAGACGGCATAGAGCTTGTAGATCTCGTTGTCTTCGCTGCCGTCGTCCCAGTCGTCGTCTTCAAAATCACGGTGGATGGTCGCCTGATCGGCATACTTGACCGTCGTGTCATAAGACGACTCGCTCCAGCCGGCAAACTTGTAGCCCTCGCGCTGGAACGTGCAGGCAGGCAGTTTGTAGTCCACGCCGAACGGGACGGCCACGGTGGCCATCTCGCCGGTCACGCTGCTCTTGTCGCTGTATCGAACGTTAAATTCGACCTGATACTGATAGTCTCTCCAGTGGGCATAGAGCGTGATCTCGGGTTCGGTGAAGACCGTGTCCTGCGTCACGCGCTCGCCGCCATCTTTGGCGGTATACCAGCCGTCGAGCGCCTTGTTGGCCGGGTAGCTGTACTCCGACAGGTAGGGCAGATTCTTGCCGACGGCATCCTTGCGCACGGTCTTGTCCGAGATCGTGCCCTTGTAGCCGTTGCCGTCAAAATGGACGGTGATGCCCTCCTGCCAGTGCGCATAGAGCGTCACGGGCGTGGCGTCGGCGAACTTGGTCTGGTTGGTAATCTCCGTGCCGCCCTCCGGCGCGTCGAACCAGCCGAGGAAGATGTAGCCCGTGCGGGTGGGATCGGGGATCTGGTTGTAGCGGGCGCTGCCCTTTTCGTAGATGTAGTTATAGTTATAGCCCACAACGCCGGTGCGCACGGTCGGCTCGGAGCCGTCGTTGCGATTCACCGTCACCTGCACCGGCTGACCGGCCCAGACGGCGTAGAGCTTCACGACAGCGTTGTTCTCCGCGCTCAGGTTCTTGACGGCCGCGCCGTCGGTATACTGCACGCTGCTGCCGGAAGCAGAGGTGTTCCAGCCGCGGAAGTCGTAGCCCGCGCGGGTGAAGGCGTTGGCCGTCAGCGCCTGCTCGGCGTCATAGGTGAAGGTCTGCGCGGCCATCTCGCCCGTGCCGCCGTTGGGCAGGTACTGTACGGTGTAGGTGTTGGCCGTCCACGCGGCCGTATAGGTCGTGTCGTCCGCAATGACCGTGTCCGCCGTCAGCGCGGTGTTGCCGGCGAACCAGCCGCCGAACGTATAGCCGGTGCGCGTCGGCTGCGGGATGGCGCCGGCGCCGATGGCAGTGTCGCACGCGATGGCGACCGTGGTGTCGGCTGTTGTGCCGTCGTTATAGGCAAAGGTGACGGTGTGCGCCGGCGTCCAGACGGCGTAGAGATCCATCGCCTCCGTGGGGTTGAGCTTCGCGCCGTCGGTGTAAGCGACTTCCCCGTCCGGTGTTGTCGCCCAGCCGGCGAACACGCCGTCCGCCTTCGTGAAGGCGTTGAGCTTGAGCGCGGCCTGACCGTAGAAATTCTGCGTGTAGTCGGCGCCCACGCCGCCGTTGGCGTGGAAGGTGACGACCGTGGCCTCGCCCGCCTTGAAGTTGCGGACATAGACGCAGTCCTTGAACTTGTCGCCGCTGCTGTCCTTTGTATAGGTCAGCGTCAGCACCTTGCCGGACTCGGCCGAGAGCGTGTAGGTCTTCCAGCCGAGGTCGCCGCTCTCTTTGACCTTTTTCGCCCCGTCATAGGTGATGGTGAAGCAGTCGTACTTGGGCTCGGACGAGACCTTGTACTCAAATGTGAGCTCTGCGTCTGCGGTAAAGGTCAACTGCAGGGTGCTGCTGGCTCTGCTTTTTCCGGCTCCGCCGGACTTGAGCACATAGTCCCCGTCCAACAAGGCCACTTTCCATTTGTTCGTGCTGTTCGGGGAGCCGGGCTCCGTCTCGGCGTTGGCCGGGACGCTTTCAAAGAAGCTCTGGAAGCTCGGCTTGTCCGCGGCCAGTGCCGCCGGCATGAGGCTGAACACCATTGCCAGCACCAGCAGCAGGGACAGCAACCGTTTTTTCATGTGATTCCCTCCTGAAAGAAAAAATTCTGCCCGCCGAAACCGGCGGACAGGTGCAGCAAAACCGGCCGAACGAAATTTCTTCGTTCAGCCATGCAACTTCCGGTTCCGGCAGAAATGCCTGCAGCCTTCGGGTATTCTGACTGATCCGCCTTCCGGCGGCTTCACAGTGACCGACTCGCGGGGCTTTGCACCCACATTTCCCCTGCCGCCCGAAGCGGCGAAGACTGCGCAATATACAGTTCTGAGCGTAGTGTATCACAGGCCGGAACGGTTGTAAATCTTTTTCCGAGCGTCGGCACGGATAAAAAAATCTCCTCCCGGCGGTTACGGGAGGAGATTTTTTGTGCGGGAAACCGCACATTGGGGGGCGGTCACCGGGAGGCGGTTACTCCCGGAAACCTTGGAGAAAAAAACAGAAATGGATGAAAAATAGCAAAGGAAAATGAGATCAGCGACGGATGCTCACGATGTCTCTGCCAAGCAGGACCGTGTAAATGCCGCCGATCACGAGCGCAAGCACACCCAGCAACGCCATCGCAGCAGAGCCCGCGGAGTACGCGCTCATAAAGGAGACAGCGACGATCTCGATCGCGAGAAACGCAACGAACGCAAGAATGTTCAGCCAAATGTTTTTCATAGCAGCTACCTCCTGAAATTTTTTCGGTTCTGGGGAGGCCGTCGGCCAATCCCCTCGCTTACAGTTGCATGATAGCATATCGCGCGCCTGTTGTAAAATTCACAATTCCGAAAGGTACATTTTGCGTTTTCGATTCAATTCAAAATTTTGATGATATTCTTTCGCAAAAATGATATTTTCCTGTCAATCCTTCCCTGTCACCTGTTGGATAGGCGAAAAAATGCTTGACGCAGGCCGGATTTGCGACGTATTATAAGCTCGAGAAAAAAACGGAACCAAATCGGGATAAGGAGGCATCGCCTTATGGAACTTCGTTTGCTGACCACGTTTTTAAAGGTCGCGCAGCTGCAGAGCTTCTCCAAGGCCGCAGAATCCCTGGGGTATTCCCAGTCCGCCGTTACAGTGCAGGTCCAGCAGCTCGAAAACGAGCTGGGCGTGCGCCTGTTTGACCGCATCGGAAAAACCGTATCCATCACCCACTACGGGCAGGAGTTCATCCCCTACGCGCGCGATGTCGTGTCGGCCGCCGCACGCGCCGTGTCGTTCACGGTGCAGGAGCGCGATCTGACCGGCACGCTGCGCATCGGCACGATCGAATCCATCATGACGGCCAGCTTCGGGGAGATCCTGCCGCTGTATCATGAGCACTGTCCGCATGTGAACACGCAGCTGGTCGAGGGCGACACGAAAACGCTCTCGGATATGCTCATGCACAACGAAGTCGACCTGATCTACACGCTCGACGACATGGGTTACGACGCGCAGCGGATCAAGCTGTTCGAGTGTCCGCAGGAGATCGTCATCGTCGCCAGCCCCAAGCACCCGTTCGCCGCCGCCAAGCAGCTCAAGCTGGCCGACCTCGTCAATGAGCCGTTCGTGCTCATGCCGCAGTTCAACAGCTATCGCCACCAGTTCGACATGGAGCTGGCGCACCAGAAGCTGTCGATCCGGCCGTTTCTGGAGCTGGAGAGCACGAGCATGGTCATGCAGCTGCTCGAGCACAACCCCTATCTGTCCGTGCTGCCGCGCTACACGGCGCGCCGCCGCGCGGAAGAGGGTCGGCTTGCCATTCTGCCGGTCACGGACTGCCACATGGAGCAGTGGAGCCAGCTGGTGCACCACCGCGACAAGGTGCTCACGCCGCAGATCCGCGCCATGGTCTCCGTTATCGCGCAGGTCGAGAACATCCCGCTGCACCTCGGGGACTGACACGGCGCAAAAGAAAAAGAAAAATCGCCCCCATCGTTCGATGGGGGCGATTTGCTGTCTGTGAACAGAAACTCAGTCGGTCACGTACGGCAGGAGGGCGATCTGACGCGCTCTCTTGATGGCCTCGGTGAGCTCGCGCTGATGCATCGCGCAGGTACCGGTCGTGCGGCGCGGCAGGATCTTGCTGCGCTCGGACAGGAAGCGGCGAAGCTTCGCGGTGTCTTTGTAGTCGATATAAGTGCACTTGTCCACACAGAACTGGCAAACTTTTCTGCGTTTGCGGTTCTTGCTCTTATCTCTGTCAAAAGCCAAGACTGTAATCCTCCTTTATCAAAATCAGAACGGCAGATCGCCGTCATCGTCGTCCAGCTCGGAAAATGCGCTGCCGCCCTGGGGGACATTGTCATATCCGCCATAGCTGCCGCGATGAGCCGGGGCCGATGCACTCGGCGCTGCCGGGCGAGACGTATCGCCGCCGTCGCGGCGCTTGCTCTCGCCGAAGTAGACATTGTCCGCCACGACCTCTGCGGTCGTGCGCTTTCCGCCTTCGCGGTCAGTCCATTCGCGGATCTGCAGACGGCCGCTCACGGCGGCCATGCTGCCCTTGGTGAAGTACTTGGAGACAAACTCCGCCGTGCTTCTCCAGGCGACAATGTCGATGAAGTCCGTCTGCCGCTCGCCGCCGTCACGGCCGCCGAAATCACGGTCGACCGCCAGCCGGAACGACGCCACGGGGATCTGGGACTGGGTATAACGAAGCTCGGGGTCACGGGTCAGACGGCCCATGAGCACAATGTGGTTCAGCATTGCCGTGCCTCCTTATTCCGGGCGACGGGTGATCAGGGAGCGGAGAATACCGTCCGTGATGCCCAGCACACGATCCAGCTCGGCCGGGAAATCCGGGCCGCTGGTGAACTTGACGAGCACGTAGTAGCCCTCAGAAATGTAGTTGATCTCGTAAGCGAGCTTGCGCTTACCCATCTCCTCCATTTCCTCCAGCGTGCCGTTCTGCTCGACAAGCGCCTTGAACTTCTCGACGACTGCTGCAGTCTCTTCCTCCGACAGATTGGGGTTGATGATATACATCAGTTCGTACTTTTCGGTGGTTTTTGCCATTTCAGTTGCACCTCCTTCTGGTCTAGTGGCCCTCATCTCAAATGAGAGCAAGGATCACCCACGACAACACGCAGGCCATATTATTATACCTGAAAAAGCGAGAAAGTCAATCCCTTTTTGCACTTTCCGGCGTATCGAGCACGTGCACGTTCATCTGCGGGTAGGACATGGACACGCCGTGCGCGTCAAATGCCGCTCCGACGGCCTCCATGAGGTCATAATACACGGTCCAGTAATCGGCCGTTTTGCACCAGACACGCACCGTATACTCAATATTGCTCTCCCCGTAGCCCGACACGCGCACGAACGGCGCCGGCTCCGGCAGGATGCCGGACACGAGCGACACGGCGTTGTGCAGCGCCGCCTTTACCTGCTCCGGGCGGCAGGTATAGTCCGCGCCGAAGGTCAGATCCACGCGCCGCTGCGGCTCGCGGCTGTAGTTGACGATCTTGGACGCGGAGAGGTCGCTGTTCGGCACGTAAATGTCCTTGTTATCCAGCGTGCACAGCTGCGTATAGATCAGGCCGATGTCCTTGACGGTGCCGCTCACGTCGCCGGCCTCGACGAAATCGCCGTCCTCGAACGGCCGCGTGAGCAGGATGGTGATGCCGCTCATGGCGTTTGACAGGCAGTTTTGCACCGAGAGCGACAAAGCCAGGCCGAGCAGGCTGAACACGGCCAGCAGCGCCGTAACGTTAAAGCCAAGACTGTCGGCCACGATGAGGATGGCCATGAACTCCAGCGCGATCTTGAGCACCTTGAGGATGAACCTGCTCAGGCTCTCCGACAGCCGCGAGTGCGCCGAGATGCGCCGCGCGACGCGCATGACGAGCCAGATGACGAGCACGCAGATCACGAGCGTGATGGCGGAGGTGATGAGCTTTTCGAGCGTGAGATTGCCGAGGCTGAAGCCGATGGCGCTGTTCACGTCCTCGATGCTGTCTTTCGTGGATTCGAGCGCGTTCTGATAGGTGTCCGTATTCAAATGGCGGTCTCCCCTTTCGTGCGGGATTTGCTATCTAGTATACGCCATGCCCCGCCGGTTTTCAACACGTTCCGGCGGGCGGGGCGTTGGAGAAGGCTTGCGGTGGTGCCTTTTTGCGCTTTTCAGCGCAAAAAGGCGGGGCTGAAATCAGCCCCGCCTGCGTGGGTAGGTAAACTTATGCCTCGTCGTAAAGCTGCTTGAGCTTGAGCAGGTGCTCGTAGCGAGCCTTGGCGTTGGCCTCGGACTTGGCGAACAGCTCCTCGGCACGCTCCGGGAACTCGTTGGTCAGGCGGGCGTAACGCGCCTCGTTCATGAGGAAGTCGCGGTAGCCGCCGGCCGGCTCCTTGCTGTCGAGCGCGAAGGGCTTTTCAGCGGACGGATCGTAACGGAAGAGATTCCAGTAGCCGCAGTCGACCGCGCGCTTCATCTCGCCCTGGCAGTTGGTCATGCCGCCCTTCTTGATGCTGTGCATCTCGCAGGGGGCGTAGCCGATGATCAGGGACGGGCCGGGGTAAGCTTCCGCTTCCTTGATGGCCTTGATGGTCTGCGCCGGGTTTGCGCCCATGGCGACCTGCGCCACGTAGATGTAGCCATAGCTCATGGCGATCTCGGCAAGGCTCTTGCTCTTGAGCTCCTTGCCGGCAGCCGCGAACTGCGCGACCTGGCCGATGTTGGAGGCCTTGGACGCCTGTCCGCCGGTGTTGGAATAGACCTCAGTGTTGAAGACGAACACGTTCACGTCCTCGTCCTGCGCCAGGACATGGTCCAGGCCGCCGAAGCCGATGTCGTAAGCCCAGCCGTCGCCGCCAAAGATCCAGCAGCTCTTCTTGTTGAGGAAGTCCTTGTTGGTCATGATGCGCTGGTAGCGCTCGCAGTCACAGGCGGGCTTGGCCTCCATCACAGCGAGGAACTCCGCCGTGGCGGTCTGGTTGGCCTCGCCGTCGTTATAGGTCTCGAGGTACTTCTTCGCAGCCGCGACCTTGGCGGGATCCTTGCCGTTTTCGGCGATGTAGCGGATGTCCTCCGCCAGATCGTCGCGGATCTTCTTCTGGCCGAGGTACATGCCGAGGCCGTGCTCCGCGTTATCCTCGAACAGGGAGTTGGCCCAAGCGGGACCCTTGCCTTCCTTGTTGACGGTGTACGGGCTGGTGGCAGCCGGGCCGCCCCAAATGGACGAGCAGCCGGTCGCGTTGGAGATCATCATGTGATCGCCGAACAGCTGCGTGACCAGGCGGGCATAGCTCGTCTCGGCGCAGCCGGCGCAGGAGCCGGAGAACTCGAGCATGGGCTGCCGGAACTGGCTGCCCTTGACGGTGAAGTCCTGAAGCTCTTTCTTCTCAGCGACCTTGGCGACCATGTAGTCGAACACGGGCTGCTGATCTTCCTGGCTCTCGAGCGGCTGCATCGTCAGCGCGCCGACCGGGCAGACGTGCGTGCAGACGCCGCAGCCCATGCAGTCGAGCGGGGAGATGGCCATGGAGAACTTGTAAACGCCCTTGCCGGCGCCGACCTTGAAGTCGACCGCCTTGGTCTGCGCGGGCGCGGCGGCCAGCTCGTCGGCCGTGAGCGCGAACGGGCGGATGGTCGCATGCGGGCAGACGTAAGCGCACTGGTTGCACTGGATGCACTTGGTGCTGTCCCACTCGGGCACGGAGACGGCCACGCCGCGCTTCTCATACGCGGAGGCGCCGAGCTCGAACGTGCCGTCGGCGTGATCGACGAACGCGGAGACCGGCAGGCTGTCGCCGTCCATCTTGTCGACCGGGGTGAGAATGTCGCGCACCATCTTGACGGTGGCCGGACGGCCGGTCAGTTCCTTGGCAGGCGCTTCGTCGACGGCGTTGGCCCAGTCGGCCGGAACGTCGATCTTCACATACGCGGTCGCGCCGAGGTCGATGGCCTTGTAGTTCATCTCGACGACGTCCTCGCCCTTCTTCATGTAGGAGGCCTTGGCCTTCTCCTTCATGTAGCGGATGGCGTCCTCTTCCGGCATAATCTTCGCCAAGGAGAAGAATGCGGACTGCAGGATGGTGTTGTTGCGCTTGCCCATGCCGATCTTGATGGCCAGGTCAATGGCATTGATCGTGTAGAGCTGGATGTGATTTTTGGCGATGTAGCGCTTGGCGGAGGCGTCCAGATGGTGGCTGAGCTCCTCAGGCGTCCACTCGCAGTTGATCATGAACACGCCGCCCGGCTTGACATCCTGGACCATCTTGAAGCCCTTGGTGATGTAGGACGGGTTGTGGCAGGCCACGAAGTCGGCCTTGTTGATGTAGTACGGGCTCTTGATCTCGTGATCGCCGAAGCGCAGGTGGCTGATGGTCACGCCGCCGGTCTTCTTGGAGTCG